>Ga0335076_10000178_pt1 | contig 53260 bp, 53 predicted proteins | sample Lox_Sample_25_FD_206717 | JGI IMG/M metagenome (GOLD analysis project Ga0335076, IMG submission 206717) | Soil microbial communities from Loxahatchee National Wildlife Refuge, Florida, United States - Lox_Sample_2.5 | ecosystem: Environmental > Terrestrial > Soil > Wetlands | place: USA... | reverse complement strand
GCGGCTGGTGGGCGAGCTGGAGGCGCTGGTGCGCGAGCATCCGTTGCGCGAGCGCCTCCAGGGTCAGCTGATGCTGGCGCTGTACCGCTCCGGCCGCCAGGCAGACGCCCTCGAGACCTACCACATCGCCCGCGATCGCCTGATCGACGGGCTGGGGCTCGAGCCTGGTCGGGCGCTGCGAGAGCTCGAGCGAGCGATCCTCGCTCAGGACCCGGCGCTGGACGCTCCCGGCCGGCCTGCCGCTCGCAAGGCGCCCATAACCGCTAAGCGCAAATTCCGCGGCGCAGTGCTGATCGCGGCCGGGGGAGCGTTACTGCTGGCGGCGATCGTGGCGGTGGCGGTGAAGCTGTCCGAATCGGGGCCGAGCGCCGTGACGGTGGCCCCCAATTCGCTGGCTGAGATCGACCCGGCGAACAATCGCGTGGTGGCCGCGGTCGCCCTTGGGACTCGCCCGGGGGCGGTCGTATTCGGATCAGGATCGCTGTGGACCGCCAACCCCGACGATCAAACGATCTCGCGCGTAAACCCGGCGAGCATGCTTGTGCAGCAGGTGATCCCGGTCGACGGCCCGCCGACAGGAATCGCGGCGGCCGGTGGCAGTCTGTGGGTGGTTCAGTCGAATGTGAACCCGGATGCGAGCAGCATCTCCGTCGCGCAGATTGATCCCGAATACGACTCGCTTGGCTCGGCATTGCCGATCGGCAACGTCGTCCCCGACGGTGGCGGGGCGGTTGCGGCGTCGGGCAAATCGGTCTGGGTGGCACCGTCCAACGGCCTGCTGACGCGACTCGATGCCGTAACGGGACAGCCGACCGGGCGGCTCGATCCCAACGCCAGCCCGGCGGGTATCGCGATCACTCCCGACGGAGCGGTCTGGCTGACGGACTCGGAGGCCGACGAGGTCCTGCGAATTGATCCGACCGGCTTGCCGACACCGATCCCGGTCGGCAACACGCCGACTGCGATCGCTGCCGGCGCGGGCTCGGTGTGGGTGGTCGACTCGCTGGACGATGCGGTTGTGCGGATCGATCAGAGCAGCCAATCGGTCACCGACACGATTCCGGTGGGCGACTCGCCGGCCGGCATCGCCGTGGGAGACAATTCGGTGTGGGTGGCAAACGCCGGCGACGGCACCGTGACCAGGATCGACCCGGCCAACGATCACACGGTGACCATCCCCGTCGGCGGCAGTCCTACCGCGCTCACCGTCGCCGACGGACGGGTCTGGGTCGCCGTCGATGCACAGTCGATCCCGGCGAGCCGCAGCGGTCCGAGCGGTGGAACGCTACGGATCGTCTCCGGGTTCGACATCGCCGACAACCTGGATCCCGCGCTCGCCTCCGACCCCCTGTCGTCGCAGCTGCTGTACGCAACGTGCGCCTCGCTCCTTAACTATCCCGATCGGGCGGGAGCGGCCGGTGCGCAGCTCGTGCCCGAGGTCGCGGAGTCGCTGCCCGCCCGTTCCCCGGACGGGTTGACCTACACGTTCACGATTCGGCCCGGCTTTCGGTTCTCTCCGCCCAACGATCAGCCGGTCACCGCGCAGACGTTCAAGTACACGATCGAGCGCACGCTGAACCACCGCACCGGTAGCTATGCGGACACGTTCTTCGGCGACATCGTCGGCGCCGAGGCGTATATGGCCGGCAAGGCCACCCACATCTCCGGCATCACGGTGAGCGGGAACAAGCTCATCATCCACCTCCGGGCGCCGGCGCCGGACTTCCTCGCCCGGATCGCCATGCCCGCGTTCTGCGCCGTTCCAACCAACACGCCGGTCAACTCCGACGGCGAGCGCACGATCCCGTCGGCCGGACCGTACTTCGTCGCGTCATACACCCCGGGTCAAGGCGTCGTCCTCGTGCGCAATCCCAACTACCACGGCAAGCGCCCTCATCACTTCGCGCGGATCCAGCTCGCGGTCGGGGTCCCGGCCGGCCGCGCGGTGAGCGAAATCGAAGCCGGGACCGCCGACTACACGTCGCTTGGCGGGGGCGCGTACAACATAACCCCTGGGATCACCGCCCTGACGTCGGGCCTTGCGCCTCGCTTCGGGCCCGGGAGCGCCGCCGCCGCGCACGGGCGGCAGCAGTACTTCGTAACGCCGACGCTCCAGCTCGATTACTTCGATCTGAACACGCACCGGTCGCTGTTCAGCGACGTCAGGGTCCGCCAGGCGGTCAACTACGCCGTCGACCGGCGCGCCCTCGCCGCCGTCGGAAGCGGATTTCAGGCTCTGCCTGATACCCCGACCGACCACTACCTTCCGCCCGGGATGCCGGGCTACCGCGCCGCGCACGTCTATCCGCTGACCCCCGACCTGGCCAAGGCACGGCAGTTGATCGCGGCCGCCCACGCCGCCGGACGCACCGCCGTGCTCTACACCTTCGACCTCTACCCGGGTCCGGAGCTGGCACAGATCGTGAAGAACGACCTGGCCAGGATCGGCATCGAGGTCCAGATCAAGACGTTTCCGAGCGGCCGGTATTACTCGCTGCTGGCCACCCCGAGCGCACCGTTCGACCTGGCATACAACGGATGGATCGTCGACTACCCGGATCCAGATGACTTTACGAACAACCTGCTCGATAACAGCTCGGTCGGTCCCACGCTCGTGGACCCGGTCGCCCAGCGAGAGCTCGCCGCCGCCGCGCGGCTTTCGGGTCCCGAGCGCTACCTGACCTACGGGGCGCTGGATCTCGCCCTCGCGCGCGACGTCGCGCCGCTGGTCGCGTTCGGCAACATCTCGAGCCACGACTTCTTCTCGGCGCGGATCGGCTGCCAGACGTTCGGAATCTACGGAATGGACCTCGCGGCGCTCTGCACCAGGACTTCCGCACTACGGTGACTCGCCCTGGCATCGATCAGCAGTAACACCTGCTGGTCGGAGTGCGACGCTCACTTCCCACCCTCCTTGTTGCTGATCACACGTCAAGTCGCGGGGCCGCAGTCCGAGGCAGCCGGACTCCGCGAGCTGAACAGGGCGATGAGTTTCGTCGTGATTCGCGGTCTGACACCTCACACCCGATCAACCGTGCTCGAGGAGAACGTTATGACCGCGACCTACACCTTCGACGTCTTTTCCAGCCTCGATGGCTTCGGCTCCCACAGCGGTGGCAACTGGGGCGGCTACTGGGGCAAGCAGGGCCCCGAGCTGCTCGGTCACCGCCTCGCCTTATACAGCGAGGAGCAGCGGATGGTCTTCGGGGCCAACACCTATCGGCTATTCGTGCGGCTGCTGGGCTCAAGCGCCGAGGGGGCCGAGGTGGGTGACGCATGGGTCACCCGGATGAGGAGCATGCCGGCGACGGTGGTATCGACCACACTGGAAGGACCCCTGGACTGGCCGGACGCGACGGTTGTGAGCGGTGACGCCGTGGACGTGGTCGCCCGGCTAAAGGAGGAGTCCGCCGTGCCGTTGCGCTCGCACGGCAGCCTGTCAATGAACCGCGCGCTGATGGACGCTGGTCTGGTCGACCGCGTCCAGGTGACGCTCTTCCCTGTGATCACCGGTCAGACGGGGGCGGGTTCGATCTTCCAGGGTGCGGCCGACTTCGACCTCGATCTCATCGAGGGCCGGATACTCGACGGCAATATCCAAGAGCTCATCTACCGGCCCACGCTGCATGGCTGAGTCCATCCACGTACCCGCGCCCCGTGACGCAGCCGATCGCTGCGGGCACTCGCGGTCAGGGCTTTGTGCCGGCCACGATAAAGGCGTTGAGCGCCGCCAGAAATTCCCCGCGTTCATCTTTGGCGCGTAGATCGCTCCACCACTGCTCGACCTCTTCGGGCGTCAGCAGGCCCTCGTCCTGGACGCGGACGAGATGGCCGCCTAGCAGCAGCTCGTAGAACTCGAGGGTGAGGAACAGAAGATGCGGCAAGACGGTCACGTCGGTCAGGCCGTGCTCGCGGAACAGACGCGGCAGTTGCCGACCGATCCAGCCATGTTGGAGCCCGTCGCTGAACGAGCGCACGACCGTGCGCGTCGTGTCCTTGTGCAGGCTGTCGACGATGTGCATGTCCCAGTCGAAATCGAACGCCGCCACGCGACCACCGCGGCGGGTGACCCGCACCATCTCCGCCAGCGCTCGCTGCTCGTCGGGGACATGCATGAGCATCCGCTCAGTGCGGCAGGCATCGAAGCTGCCGTCCTCAAAGTCGAGCGCCTGCGCGTCGCCGATCCGAAACTCGATCGGCAGCTCGCTGTTGCCCCAACGCCGCCGAGCCTCGGAGATCAGCGCCTCGCTCACGTCCACACCGATGACCCGACCCTCAGGCCCCACGAGCCGCGCGATGTCGATCACATCAGCCCCGGTTCCGCAACCAAGGTCGAGCACGATCTGGCCAGGACCCAGGCGCAAGGCCTCGAGGATCAACGGCTTGCCGCTCCGCGCAAGCTCGTTGGCCTCGTCAAGAAAGTGGGTGAAGAACCCGGGATCGTTGGTCCGGTCCACGGCCGTGAACCGCGTCACATCGCCGACGGGCGCCGACGGCTGCAAGTTCGACATCTCCACTCCGATCACTCGAACGACCGGCAGTAAGCCGACCCTACATCACGCGAACACCCCGATCGATTAAACGAGCCGTCGCCGCGTTACGTCTCGACCCCGCGCCCGGACCTAGGAGAGCACAGCGCCTTCTCGGCCAGCGCGTATCCGTGGTCGCCGATCGCCCGGAGTTGCGCAGCGAGGGCGCGCATCGGGTACGGGTCGTCGTCGCTGGCCATCGTGGCCCGCATCAGCGCAGCCTCACGCACGAACTGCGAGACGCTCGAACGTTGGCGCTTGGCCGCTTCCTGGATCAGCTGCATCGGGCATGCGAAGAGTTAAGGAAGAGGGTGTCAATCGTATTGGCTGCTAGCGCCGATGCTAGCAGCGGCGACAGCACAGATGCGTTCGGTGCCGGGGAGAAGAAGTCCGTAAGAAAGACCCTCCTCGTGCTAGCGCTCTTGCTAGCGTAAGTGCCAGCGTGCATGCTAGCAGTATGCAGGGCAGGAATGCTCTACCAAGGATGGACTTGGGCGCGATCCTGGGCGCCCGAAACGGGGGAGCGGCCTCGTGAGGGCAGGCGCCGGGTTTCGCTTCCCCGGCGCTTGCCCGCCCGCACAACTTCGTCCGACACCACCGGCCCCGACATCGCACTCGACGTGGTCGACTCGCGAGCCGACTCGAAGGGCGTAACGATCCAGGTCTACCGCCCCGCCGGACGCCCGCAGTATGCGAGCAGAAGCGAGTGACACAGGCTGCCCGGCCAGTGAGAGTCGGCCTGGTGAGACGATAGCGTTCGCGACACCCCGGGCACGGTGACGTGATTGCATGTGTGCGCTAGATGCTTACAACTACCTTGCCGTGCTCGAGAGTGAGCAGGTCGTGCGTGAACTCGCGCCGGACATCGCGGCGATTGCACGCCTGGACCGCAGCGGTGTGATCGTTACTGCGCGCTCGAACGGTGTCTATGACTTCGTGAGTCGCTAGTTCGCACCCGCCAAGGGCATCGCGGAGGATCCCGTCACCGGCGGGGCTCACTGCGCGCTCGCGCCGTACTGGGCCACGCGACTGCGCAAGACCGCGTTTCGCGCATTTCAAGCCTCGCAACGGGGCGGGGAGGTTCTGTGCCGCCTCGTGGGCGACCGCGTCGAACTCGAAGGCAACTGCGTGTTCTACCTCGAGGGCGAGGTGGAGATCTAGGGTCGCGGGGCCAGACTTCTCCGATCGCGCAGGAACTCGGGACCTATTGGGCGTCCGAGGCGAGCCCAAGCGCGGAGCGTGCGCGTTCGCGGTAGGCAGAGTCCTCGAGCCAACCCAGTCCCGCTGCGAGCGGGTCGTCCGCGACCGCGGTGCGCAATGCATTCAGTGTCCCGGCGCGCAGATCCCGCTTGGTGCGCGCATACATCTCAGGCGAGTACGTTGCTAGCTCGCGCGCGATCTGGAGCGCGCGTGGCAAGACATCGTCAGGCTCGGCGACCTCATCGAACAAGCCGAGGCGACGGGCCTCTGCTGCGTCCACGAGTTGGTTACCGAGTGCCAGCACGCGTGCGGCATGCGGTGCGAGCTCGGCACGAATGACGCCGATCGCTGCTATCGGATAGGAAACTCCGACCTTGATCTCGGTCAGGCCGTACCGACCGCCGGTGGAGGCGATCCGGATGTCGGTGCAGACGGCGAGTACCAGTCCTCCGGCGACCGCGTGTCCCGTGATCGCGCCTACGACCGGGCAGGGAAGTCCGTAGATTCCGAGCGCCATTGCGTTGACGCTCGCGACCATCTCGCGGCGCTCCTCGGGTCCGTAATGGGTCACGGCCTTCAAGTCGACGCCCGCCGAGAAGAACGGGTCCCGACCGGCGATTACCAGCGCCGCCGGCGGGGCGCCGGCGAACTCGTCGACAGCGTTGACAAGCGACCGGAGGATCCCGACGTCTAGCGCGTTCGCTGGTGGTCGATCCAGTGTGAGAACGGCAACGCTGTCGGCCTCCGAGATCGAGATGGACACGCTGCGAGCCTACACATGGCGCAGCCGCCATCGGACACTGGTGAGAGCGACGATACTGCCGGAGGCCATGGAACGCTCGAGGGACATCGAATTCGAAGCCCGGCTTGATCCGGAGCTCGCTGCGGCCCTCCCACAAGTACCGATGCTCGACTTGCGTGATATCCCGCGTGCGCGTCGCGAACGGGCGGAGCTCGCCGCTAAGAACAAGGGCAGCTGGACGTTGCCCGCAACGGTCGCCGTTGCCGATCAAACCGTCGCGGTACCGGCCCCCGAGGCCGGTGAGCTCCGTTTGCGCACCTACCGTCCTGCCGCCGGCGCGTCTGACACGACGGGTCTCATCTGGATCCATGGCGGTGGTCACGTTATGAACAAGCCGGAGTCGGACGACCCGTTGATGTGCCGAGTGGTGGAGGCCACCGGCTGCGCAGTGGTATCGGTCGACTGGCGGCATGCGCCCGAGCATCCGTATCCCGCAGCCATCGAGGATTGCTACGCAGGCCTGCTCTGGACGACCGAGCACGCCGACGAGCTAGGCCTGCACCCGAATCGCCTCGTCGTCGGCGGAGCGAGCTCGGGCGGGGGACTTGCGGCGGGGCTCGCGCTTCTTGCCCGCGATCTAGGCGAAGTGGCCCTGCATGGTCAATTGCTCCTGTATCCCATGCTCGACGATAGGTCGATCACGTACTCCTCGCGGGCCATCACGCATCCCCGAGTGTGGAATGCGGAGTCAAACCGCCTCGCCTGGATCGCCTATCTCGGAGCCGACGCCGGTGGAGTCGTCGCGACTTACGCTGCGCCCGCGCGCGCTACCGACCTGCACGGGCTTCCGATGACCTGGATCGCGACCGCCGAGCTCGACTTGTTCGTCGACGAGGACATCGATTACGCACACCGGCTCATGCAAGCCGGCGTGCCGACCGAACTGCACGTCTACCCGGCTGCGATGCACGGCTTCGACGTGTTCGCTCCCACCGCCGCGGTGTCGCGGCGGCTCAAGGACGATCTGGTCGCCGCGTTCGCGCGCATGACCGGAGTGTAAAGTCGGCGACTGATACTTCAGTCCAGCGGCTCAGCTCGAGCGCAGCTCCGCGGGAACGTGTGCGGCGAGCTTGTCCGCCAGTGATGCTGCCGTCTCGCCGGCGGTGCGGACCACGTCCGAATCGTTCGTGCACTTCGCCGCGAGGAACGCCATGCGCTCGCGCAACAGCGCCCAGGCGGGCTCGCGCCATGGGACCAGGTTGCCCATCAGGTAGTGCATCTCGAACGCGAACCCGGCATTGGGCCCATCGGCGGTCGACCCGACGGGGAGCTGCGTGAGCGCATGGCCGAGCGGGCGGATGATGCCGCCCATCATCTCGAACGCGGCGCTGATCAGCAGCTCGAGCTGCTCGTCGGTCTCGTCGGTGTGGGTGAAGAACCGGAGCAGGAGGTGCAGGAGTACCTCGTAGGCGATCGTGGTGACCTCGGCGGCGCGATGCGCCTCGGGGTTCGTGATCACCGTCACGGGATCCTTGAGGTCGAACGGCTGACGCGTGAAGGCCGCCACCACCGGCCGTGCCGGTTCAAAGTTCGGATCGGCCTCGCGTAACGAGTGGTGCTCGTCCCATATCTTGAGGAAGCGGCCGTAATGGGCGTCCTCCCAATGTCCGCGCGCGCCCTCGCCCTGCTCGATGATCTCGCCCACCGCCCGCAGCGCTGAGTCGAGATCGGTGACCGCCACGACCTGCGGCCAGTGGAACATCTCGGGCGTGGCCTGCGCGCGTGGCGAGCCGACGAACAGCGCCCGCTCGCCAAGGTCGCGGGTCAGCCTGGTCAACCCGTCCTCGATCCCTCGGTACAAGTGTCCGACGGTGAGGAACTCCTGCCCGCGCGGCATCGCCTCGGACTCGCTCAGGGGGTCGCGGCTCGGTGCCGTCGGCACGAAGCCCTCGGCGTCCTGGCGCTCCATTCCCTCGGGCCGCTCGAGGAACAGGAAGTGCTTCAGCGCACGCTCACCGAACGGCATGAGGTCGAGCTGGATGCTGGCCGGGAAGTAGCCCGAGCGCTGGGGGAAGTTCGGCCGCCCGAGGTACGGTGCGGCGCCGATCGACGACATCACGTTCGCGACCAGCGCCAGGTGGAGCATCTCCTCGATCGCGATCCCGCGCAGCACGCCGCGCCAGCGCTCGATTGCCTCTGACTGCTCGTCGGTCAGACCGTCGCTCTTGTCCTTGAGCGTCCACTCCGCGAACAGGTACTGGCACATGATCATGTGCTCGAGCTGGCACGCTTCCGCCAGTAACCACCAGAGATCCTCGCGGTGGGCGACGACGACCTTGGGCTCGGCAACAGACATATCGACAGCAGGACTGTACAGCATCGCTGTCGAATATTTGTTGACGCGATGAAACTGCCCGCGAATCTGTCCGCGCGGACCTCGTACCTGCTCGGCCGCGCCGCCTCGCGCGTACAGGCGATGGGGGAGCGCGACCTCGACCCGCTCGGGATCACGCCGCGCGAGTACAGCGTGCTCGCCGTGCTCGCCGAGTGCTCGCCGTTGTCGCAGACGCAGGTCGCCGAAATCCTCGGACTCGACCGCACGACGATCCTCAAGCTCGGCGCGTCGCTCGAGGGCAAGCGATTGGTGGTTCGCGAGCGCGACGCCAACGATGCCCGCGCATATGCGGTCGCGCTCACCCCCGCCGGAGACCAGCTCCGAGCAGAGGCGTTCGAGCTACTGCTCGCCTGCGAAGCCCAATTCCTGACGCCGCTCAACCGCAAGGAGCGCGCGCAGCTTCACGACCTCCTGGTACGCGTGACCGACCTGTAACCACAAAGCCCGCTCGGCTCAGAGCGTGAGTGAGCCGACCACGTGCCAGGTGGCGAACTGGGACGTGAACAACGCGAGCGCTACCGCTGAGGCGATGAGCACAGTGTTCGAGATGTTCCGCTCGCCCGCCCAGATCGCGGCCCACATGAAGAGCGGAAAGCGAAGGCTGGCGTAGCGATCGAATCCTTTCAGTGGGTCACCGGCGGTCGGAGTGCAGAGATGCACCGCAACCGCCAAGGAGACGTAGATGCCGTAAATCGCCGGCAGACGGCGGAAGGTGCCGACGATGGCGGGTATGACGATCAGCAAACCGATGGCTTGCAGAAGCGCCTCGGAAGTGTCGCTGGCTGCGTGTTGCCCACGGACGACGAGCCATAGCTCGTGCCCGCCGGCGAGCAGGCCTCTCCAGGCGCCGACCCACGGCATAGTCACGCTGTGGTGCATGTCCGAGAGCTGCGCCTCGGCGTTGCCGGTGGCGCCGAACCCGCGGAGGGCGAGGTAGGCGCTAAATGCCGCGGCCATGAGCGGAATCGCGGCCGACCATCCGATCACGGGCGCGAAGCCGTATCGAGGTTGCCACCACGAGTCGACCTCCCGAGGCTTGGCGTCCTCGCGTGGTCCGTAGAAGAACAGCAGCACGACGGGCACGGCGAGCAGCAAGCCAGCTGGTCGCGCGATGGCTCCCAGACCGCCGAGTAGTGCCGCCTGGCGCCATCGTCCGCGGCGTGCCGCGTAGATCGTGCCGGCTGAGAGCGCCAGGAACAGCCCGTCGGTGTAGACCGCGGACAGAAACAAGCTCATCGGCCCGAACGCCAACAGCAGCACCGTCCGGTTGGCGGCCGTCGGGCCGAGTTCGAGCTCGGTCAACCGCCGCACAATTTCCAACCCGGCCACGCACGCCACCATTGAGATGACGACTCCTGCGAGCACGAGTGAGCCCGTAGCCCAAGACACGCCCCGGATCAGGATCGGGAGCAACGGGGAGAACCCAGCGTCCTGCGCGACGGAATACCCGTGGCCCGCGATCCGCAGATACCAGATGCTGTCCCAGCGGATCGCCGGTGCAGCAAACAGATTCCCGACGGCACCAAAGTTGACCGAGATGTGGGCGGGATCGAACACCGACACGGCCGACGAGGAGACGCCAAAGACCAGGACCGCGGCCGCCCCGCTCGCCAGCACGAGGAGTCGCGAGTGGAAAAATGCGCGCCGGGTAACAGGCGGGACCAGCGCCGCTAAGCGCGCCGCCCACCGACCGCCGACGCTACCGGACGCCGAAACGAGTACCGGTTCAAGAGCTGTGCCCAGCGTGCCATCCGTCGTTTCCATCTCAGCGCTCCCCCAAAGACTCGACTGCAACCGGGGGACCTTGAGCGCCGTGCCGGTCTGAGAGACGTCCATTCGGGGCGCGCGGCAGCGGATCCGCAGCGATGATCGGCGCGGTCCCCGTACGACGGCTCAGAGGAGTGCTGCGGAAACCGCCGGGATCGATGAGTCCGCTTAGCCGGTGGCGGCTTTGAAGTAGGGGAGCAGGCGAGCCCAGCCGCGCTCGTTGAGGTGACGTTGGTCGGCCCCACGGGCGCCGAGCTGCTCCCAGGCCGTGACTTTGCCCCAGTCGTGCTCTTCGCCTTCGGGTGTGCGCTCGTAGATGCGGCCTCCAACGGCCAGCTCGATCACGATCTCGATGTCTGGTCGGGCGCTGACCGTGTGGGAGGTCGGCCACCACATGCTTGTCTTGGTGGTCCAGAGCTCGAACGCCCGCTCGGGCGGGCAGACGACGTCGAACTCGATGCGCAGGGGCTCGATTTCGGGTCGAGGTTCTCGGCGGTCAGTCGGAATCGCGTGGCGGCGTCTCCCCACACCTCGAACAGGTATGCGCGTACGGCGTCAAGGCCCTCATCGTGGAGCCGGTACAGGCGGCGCGCGCCCTCGGCCGAGGACGCGACCAGCCCGGCTTCCTTGAGCAGCCGCAGGTGCCGAGAGACGGCCGGTCTCGTGATCGGCATCTCATCCGCGATTTCGCGCACTGAGCGCTCGCCACCGTGCAGCAACTCGAGGATCGCGCGCCGGTGCGGATCGGCGAGCGCCTCGAACGGATTCGCGGCCGGACGGGCCATACCGACTCGATGGTAGCCAATTCGTTACGGTAACATTCGCGTTACCATGAGCGAACCAGTCACCGGCGACGGCACCAAAGACGATCCCTGGGTCCTGCGGACCCCACCCGGCCAGTCCCAATACCTCGCCTACCGCGATACGACCGCCAATCCGCCGACGCTCGTCTGCATCGTCGGCAAGACCACCCCCGTTACCAACTTCGATGCCTGGAAGACCTGCACGCGATGTTGAGCGCGCATGGCGACTGGATCGCGCTCGGGAGCGCCGATAAGCAGAAACCCGCTCTGGAGGGAACCGTTGAGGCATGGGCGCGCTCGCCCGAGAACCCGGTCGGCGGCTGGTGCGGGGTCATGAAAGGCCTGCGCGGACGGTTCGCGAACTACGTGCCGCCCGTGATGGAGCACCTCGGACTGGCCGAGCTCGAGCACAACCCACGCGACAACCGGATGCGAGCCGGCTGAGGGTCTACGACAGCACGGGTCCGAGCGCCAGGAAATCGCGCGGCTTGTTGTGTCTTAGTCGCGAGGAAAGAACGAACGGATCGTGGCCGACCAGCTGCTCGCCCGGGCTTCTACCGTCGTCTTTACGGCCGCGATGGCGAGCTTGGCGTAGTCGTAGGCGGCCTCGGGTCTGGCGCGGACGGCCGCGTCAAGGGCCTTGGCGTCCTCGCCGACGAGAATCCGCCAAGCACCCGATTGCACCCCGTCGAGGATGATTGTGGCTGCGGCGGCGGCGGTGAGCCGCCCCTTCTCCCGAAAGGCGGTTTCGATCCGCGCGGCGCCCGCGTCCTCGGGTTCGGGGATGCCGTGGGCGCGGCGGGTGTTCGCGAGGATGTCGGTCCCCACGTGCCCGGGCATCACGAGGGCGACCCGGACCTGTGGCGCATTGGTGCGCAGGTCCTCGATCAGGGCCTCGGTGAAGCCCTTGACCGCGAACTTGGCCGTGGCGTAGGCGCTGTTCGGCATGCGGGGTCCCAGACTCGCCCAGAAGCCGTTGACGCTGCTGGTATTGACGAGCACCCCGTCGCCGCTGGCGATCAGCAGCGGCAGGAACGTGCGGGCGCAGTAATAGGTCCCCCACCAGTCGACGGCGAATGTGCGCTCCCACTCCTCCCGGCTGCTGGTGATGAAGCTGGCGCCGCCGCCGATGCCGGCGTTGCTGAAGACCAGGTCGACGTGGTTTGCCGCGTGCTCGCGCAGCAGCTCGTCGCGGAACCGCTGCACGCGAGCTTCGTCGGAAACGTCGCAAGCATGGCTGCTCACACGGACACCGTCCGGAGCGCTCGCCTGTGCCATCGCCACGGTTTCAGCGACGGCGGCGGCGTTCCAGTCACACGCCGCGACCGAGCATCCGTGCGCGGCCAGCTGACGGACCAACTCACGACCCATACCCGAGCCACCGCCTGTCACCACTGCAAGCTTGCCCGCAAACCCGTCCACGGCCCAACACCTCTCTCGAATCGGGAGTATTTGCGCGCGTGAGAGCGAGCCCGGGTCATCGGGCTCGCTCCACGACGTGTTCTCGTTCGCGGTCGCTCTCCGCGACGCCGGTCTGAAGCCGGGCCCTCAAAGCGCGCCGAACAGGGCTGTGATGTTCGTCACCTCGTCCGCCGGCGGGGCGGCCGGCACCGGCTCGGTCCCGTACTTGACGAAGTCGAGCTGGACCTTCTCGGAGAATGGCTGCCCTTCGACGTGTCCCGTCTCGTACAGGACGATCCGCCGGACGTGGTTGGAGGAGTCGACCCACGCCTCGGCGGGCAGATAGCGGAGCCCGGTCAGCCTCTCGATCGAGGCGATCGCCGAAGAGGCGCTTGGCTGCCGGGAGGCGGGCAGTTTGTCGACGACTTTTGATGGGTCGATGGTGGCGCGCAAACCGGTCGTGCTCACCCCGTCGATCGTCTGACGGCCGAGGTTCTGGACGCTGCCGGTCGAGGCCGAACGCAGGAGCCGCACGAGCTGAACGGAGCCCCCGCCGGGGTAATCAGCTAGCGAGGACAGTCCCTGGGTCCCAACGGCCTTGCCGAGGTCGGAAAGGCTCAGTGCCAGCCACGGCTTTCCGCCGGGGATCTTGCCGGCAAGCGATGGCGGCAGCTTCACATAGAAGTCCTTGCCGAGGATCACCGCGTTGATCTGGAGGTTCTCGCCGGCGAGGGCGGGCCGGATCACGTTCATCGTTATGAGGCCGGCGTGGGCCGCCTGGTCGAACGCGCCGGTGCCGGTCACTTTGATCGTGTGGCCGCCCGCGTTCCCGGTTACCTTCATCGCTATCTGGTAGCCCGGACCGCTCGAGGACACGTACGCGGCGCGCACGGTGTGGACGCCTCCGGCGTTGCCCGACGAGGACGAGCCGCCACAGCCCGCGACGAGCAGCGCGGCACCGGTCGCGCTTAGCGCGACGGCGGTTTTGATGAGGTGGTGTTGGCGGATCATGTCCGTTTCTCCTTCTTGCTCCATGGTAGTGGCATATCAGAATCGAATTAGAATCGAAATGATATCACTCTGCGAGCCGCCCTGCCAAGCCGGGGTCGTGAACTCCGGGGATCGACCGCGGACGGGTCCTGGTTGGTGAAGCGCGCCGCGGGTGGCCGACTCCGGCTCTGGCCAGGCTGGCGCTGCTCGTCGACCGGCCGCCGATGTTGGGTCCGGCGTTCCACGCGAACGCGGTTCCGCGGAACCGCAACGGTGAAACAAGTTTGTGCGGGCGGCTCCGTGAACTTTGCCGGGCGCGCGGCACTAGATCCACGCGCGGGCAGGGCCCGCCGGGGTGTCTGGGTTCAGGACATATGTCCCATGTGATACGTCCCACATGTCTCGGGACATAGGTCACAGGTTCCCTGGGCGCTGAAGGGTTCGGCGGTCGTCGCGGGGCCGGAGCCCGTAGGCCGACGCCGGAGCGGCGATCGCCGGCGCGAGGTTGTCTGGGGGTGGGCGGACTGTGCGGCGCGCGGGCAGCCTTCGCGGGGGCTCGAGGACCCTGCTCACGTTGCGGCCTGACGGTTGCTCTCCAGTTCGCGTCACGAACATCGCCGCGGTGGCGTCCGCGTAGGCTGCCTACAGCTTCGCCGCGAGCCCGGCCGGGAGACTCAGGATTAAAGGCTTAGCCGTAGGCGGCGAATATGCAGATTGATAGCTTCCGTTCCATGAGCGCCACCGCAAGCCAGCCGGCCGGGTCAGCCGGCTCGACCACCTGACGATCGTCTACACGGCGAACCCTGACGGCTGGGTCACGGCACAAATCGCCGAGGTCCCGGAGGCAATCTCTCAGGGCGAGAACGAACTGCAGGCGCGCGTGAACGTGCTTGAGGCGCTTCACGACCTAACCCACGAGCCGACGTCGGCCGAGCGGGTCGCTTTCGCCGTGCAGGCGACGCTTGACGAGCTCGAGCAGCTCATCGGTCCGCTTGCGCTGAGGGGGCGCGACGCGTTTGAGCGTGCTGTGCGCGAGGCGCTTGGGCGCGCTCACAACCGCGCGCTGCGCTGAGCGAGACGCAGGGAGCTTGAGCGCTGGCTGAGAAGCCAAGGCGCTCGGCTCGATCGCCATGGCGGCGGCCATGACATCTGGGTGAGGGCTCGGCCAGAGCGTCCGTTCCGAGGCACGGCGAGATCCGCCCGGGCACCGTTAGGGCAATCTGCAAGCAGCTGGGCATCGGGGCGCCGTGAGCACATCCTGAGCCGGGGGGCAGCAGGTCTTGGTTCGCGGTTCCGTGGGCTGAAGACTTCACTGCCGCGGCAGCTCGGATGACAGCACTTCGCCGGAGGTGAGCAACTGCGGGGCAACGCGTTTTTCGGCTGTTCTACGGGCCTTGCCCAACACCAGGACTCGCCCTCGCCGGCGTCGTGCGCGGGCAGAGCCCGCCGGGGGACTCGAACCCCCAACCCCTTGATTACAAATCAAGTGCTCTGCCAGTTGAGCTAGGCGGGCGGGTGGGGCTCAGTCTCGCACGCCGGAGGCGGCATGCTCGAGCGAGCCGTGGCCGTTGCTGGCGTAGTCGGGCGCCGGCGCAGGGGGCTCGGGCTCCGGCGTCGGGTTGAGGCGTCGCTCGAGTTCGCCGAGGACGATCCCGAACAGAAGGTGGCGCCAGGTCGCCTGGATGAACGCGCGCTTGTTGCCGCTGAGGGCGGGGAGGTCGTCGCGGGCGGGGTGGAAGCGGTCGGACAGGGCGACGAGCGGCCAGCCGGCGAGGTGCTCGGCGAGCGCGATGACCGGACCGCGGAGGGCCGGCGCGATCGGCAGGGTGGGGGCGACGTTGGCGTAGACCGCGCCGAACAGGGCGCCGTTCTGGGTGTGGAGGGCGAGGCCGACGCTGTACCAGCCGGGGCCGTTGCGCAGGGCACGGCCGAGCAGTTCGACGTCGTCATAACGGCTCGAGAGGATCAGCTTGTCGAGCGGTTGCTCGAAGGCCCAGACGGCCGACGCGAGGGCGCCACAGAGCGCGCCTCGGAGCGTTCGGATGGGGACGCTGCCGGAGCTCACGGATGGCAAAACTGTAACGGGCGGCGCCGCTGTGGGTACGCAAAGTGCGATGGATCACGAGCAGCTGCACCGGCGCGCACGGGAGCGCGGCGTGAACCGTTTGGTGCTGTTCGTGGTAAGGCTGATCCTGACGCCGTTCTTCCGCGTGTATCTAAGGATGGAGCGGATCGGGCGCGAGTACATCCCGTCCGAAGGCCCGGTAGTCCTGGCGTCCAACCACCGAAGCTTCTTCGACCCGTTCATCATCGGGACGATGACGCGGCGGCCCGTGTACTACGTGGCCAAGAAGGAACTGTTCGCGTACAGCCGCTTCCTGAGCTGGCTGCTGAACGCGCTCGGGGCCTTCCCGGTGGACCGGGGCGCGGGCGACCAGGACACAATCGAGACCGCGAAGATCATCCTCGCGCGCGGGGAGATCGTGTTGATGTTCCCCGAGGGGACGCGCACGCGACCGGGGGCGCTCGGGAAGCCGAGGCGGGGCGTCGGACGGCTCGCGCTCGAAAGCGGTGCCGCAGTCGTCCCGATCGCGATCATCGGCACCGAGGACATCCGCCGGGGATGGCGGTTCCGGCCCCGCAAGGTCAGGCTGCGCGCCGGCCGCGCTCTGCATTTCCCGACCGTCGAGAGCGCGTCGCCGGCGCTTGCCGGCGCGGTCACCGACCGTATCTGGCCGATGGTGATGCTCCAGTGGGAGTGGCTCGGCGGGCTGCCCCCGATCCGACGTGCCGCGATCATCGGCGCCGGCGCGTGGGGCACCAGCCTGGCGGTCTTGCTGGCTCGCGCCGGCCTCGAGGTCGAGCTCGGGTGCCGCACCCGGCAGCAGGCCGCCGCGGTCGCCGCCAACCGACGGAACGATGCCTATCTGCCGGGGGTGAAGCTGCCCGAGTCGGTGCACGTGACGCGCGCCGCAGAGCTCGACCTGGCCGACTCCGATCTCCTCTGCCTGACGGTCCCTGCTCGGGCGCTGCCGAGCGTGCTCGCCGCCCACGGCGAGCGGATCCCGCGGGGCGCCGGCGTGCTCGTGCTGTCCAAGGGGCTCGTGCCGCCGCTTGGGACGCTGCCGTCGGCATTCGTGGCCGAGCGCTGCGCGGCCCGCGCGGTCGCGGTGCTGGGCGGACCTGCCGACGCCGCCGAGGTGCTAGAGCACGGGGCGTCCGTGGTCCTGGCCACGGTCGACCGCGGCTTTGCAAGAAATCTTGCCGACGTGCTTTCGTCCGCCGGTCTCGACGTCTCGAGAAGCGCCGACGTGACCGGGGTCGAGCTGGCCGCCACCGCGAAGAACGTCGCCGTCCTGGCCGCCGCCGTGGCGTTGGCAGTCGGCCCGAACATCGCCGGTGCCGCTGCCGGAAAGGTGTTCGCGGAGGTCGACGCGCTCGCGCGGTCGCGCGGGGGGCGGCCGGAGACTTTCGCAGGAGTGGCCGGCGCCGGCGACCTCGTCGCGACCGTCGTCTCGTCGAGCTCCAGGAACCGCCGCGCCGGCGAGTTGCTCGCGCTGGGCGTGCCGGCGTCCGAGATCGGCGATGCCCTTGGCCGGGCTGTCGAGGCAGTCGACTCGGCTCCGCTGCTCGCGAGCGTGGCCCGGGACGCCCACCTCGAGGCCCCCGCGCTCGAGAGCCTCGCGGCGCTGGTCGAAGGCCGGATCGAGCCCGAGCAGTGGACCGCGACAATGACCGCCGACCAGACTGTGCCGTCCCGGCCCTATCCCCGCCGCGTGACGAAAGCTAGGCTCTGATGTGGTGGATGGCGAGTTACCCAAGAACAAAGCGGAGGTCGACGCGCGGTTCACGGAGCTCTACCGCACGCACCTGCGCGACGTGTACTCGTACAGCTACTACCGCGTCGGCAACCACCACGACGCCGAGGACCTCACCGAGCAGACGTTCCTGCAGGCCTACCGCCACTTTGAGCGCGCCCTGCGTGAGGCGAACGGCCGGCCCTTGCGGCCGTGGCTCATCCGGATCGCGCACAACCTGGCGGCCAACTTCTACCGCGACCGTTCGCGCAAGCCCGAATCGGGTATCGAGGATGCCGGCATGATCTCCGCGCCGCACACGACCGAGTCGCTGGTCGAAGGCCGCGAGCAGCTGAAGGCGATCCTCGACGGCGTCCAGCAGCTTCCCGACGACCGGCGCGAGGCGCTGATCATGCGGTTCGCGCTCGGAATGGACAATCGCGAGATCGCGCGGGCGCTCGGGCGCACCGACGGGGCGACGAAGGTGTTGTTGCATCGAGCGATTCGGCAGCTCGAGGGAATGGTTTCCGAGCCCGTCGCCGAATCGGGAGGACGCGAATGAGCTCTGGCGCCGCCGATTTCGAAGCTCTGTTGCGCGAGGCGCTGTCGCCGGTCGAGCCGCCCGCCGACATGGCCCAGCGGCTCGAGCTGACGCTCGTGAACCTCACCGAGCTGGCTCACGAGGAGCTCGACTCGTGGGAGCTCAAGGCGATGCGCGATCCGCGCAACTGGGTCCGTCCCGCCGCCGCCGCGATCGTCGGGGTCAGCGCCGGCACGGCGCTGGTCGTGCTGCGCGTGCGCGCGCGTCACCGGGTTCGCAAGCAGCGCTCGAACAACGCGCTCGACCTCGCCCAGCGCACGCTGCACGACGTGGGGGAAGAGGCACGCCGGATCATCCCGCGCCGGCACTGAGTCCGGGCTCGCGGGTCGGCCGGCGCGACGGCGATTCCTGACTGTAACCGGCCGCTGCTAGCGTGGATTTGCGATGGCCGTCTGCTACCGACACCCTTCCCGTGAGACAGGCGTTTCGTGCTCGTCGTGCGGGCGGCCGATCTGCCCCGACTGCATGACCCCGACGCCGGTCGGGATGCGCTGCCCTGAGTGCTCGCGCGAGCGAACGAAGGTGAGGCGAATGCCCTCGGCGCGCTCGGCGCCGGTGGTGACGCAGACACTGATCGCGATCAACGTGATCGCGTTCCTGATCGAGACGGCGGCCGGCGCCCCGCTCGGCGGTGGTGGCGGCGGCTCGGTGTGGTTCCACGGCTCGCTGTTCGGTCCCGCGATCACCGCTCACAACCCATTCCCGGGCTATACCGGCACGCACGAATACTGGCGCCTGGTCACCAGCGGCTTCCTGCACGACGGGCTGCTCCACATCCTGATCAACATGGTGTCGCTGTGGTTCGTCGGTTCCGCGCTCGAGCCGGCGATCGGGCGGGTCAACTTTCTCGCGGTCTATTTCGTCTCGCTGCTAGCGGGGTCGTTCGGAGCGCTGTGGTTCCAGCCTCAGATCCCGACCGTCGGCGCGTCCGGAGCGATCTTCGGAATCTTCGGCGCGCTGATCGTGGTGGCGCGAGCGCGCGGCATCCCGATCTGGCAGAGCGGCCTCGGGTTCGTGCTCGTGTTCAACCTGCTGTTCTCGCTGAGCGTGCGCGGCATCTCGGTCGGCGACCACCTCGGCGGCCTCATCGGCGGGCTGATCACCGGCTTCCTCATCGTCGAGGTCGCAGAGCGCCGGCAGTTAGCGTGGGCGGCGCTCGCCGGATGCGCAGCGGTCGGGGTGGCGAGTGTAATCGGGGCGCTGGCCGTCGCCGGCGGCACCGGGCTCACGCCCAACGGCATCGGCTTCACGCTCTGAGCCCCCGAGGCAGCTCAGAGCTCGACCGTAAAGACCTCCGAGGGCGGGTCCGGGAACAGCTCCGGGTGGATGATGTGGGCAAGCAGCTCGAGGCCATCGATGATCCGCGGACCCGGACGCGAAAAGTAGGCGGCGGCATCGACCGCGACGACCTCGCCGGCGCCGACCGCAGCTAGCTCGTCTCGGTGCATCTCCGCCTCACGGTGGGCGATCTCGGCGTCGTAGCCGCACGGCATCACGACCACAATGTCGGGCTGGGAGGCCTCGACCTCTTGCCAGGTGCGCTCCTCGGACTTCTCGCCGGCGAACCCCAGCACGTCCTCGCCGCCGGCGTACTCGATCAGCTGCGGGGTCCAGTGCCCGGCGGCGAACGGCGGATCGAGCCATTCGAGCGCGGCGACCCGCGGCCGGCGCGCCCCTCGGACCGCGAGGCGCACCTTGTCGATCCGCGCCGACGCGCTGCGCACGAGCTCGACGGCCTCGTCCTTGCGGTCGGTGGCCTGGGCGAGCGTGCGGACGTCGCTCAGCACCTCGCCGACCGTGTGAGGGTCGAGCGAGATAACGCGCGGGTGGGTCTCGATCTCCTCGGCGACCGCGCGGACGTCGTCATAGGAGACGGCGCACACCGAACACAGCTCCTGGGTGACGATCAGGTCGGGTCGGAGGTCGCAGAGCAGATCGGCATCCAGCTCGTAGATCGAGAGGCCGGCGAGCGTGCGCTCCTTGACCGCGGCGTCGATCTCTCCCGCGCTCAGACCGCTCGGAAGCACGTCGCGCGTGATCTTGGGGAGCTCGCGGGCGGCGGGCGGATAGTCGCACTCGTGGGTGACCGCGATCACGTCCGGCCCGAGCCCGAGCGCGAACAGCGTCTCGGTGGCGGACGGGACCAGGCTGACGATGCGCATCACCGATGGTTGTAGCAGCGAGCCGGCCACAGACAAGGCGGCGGCGCGTCGCGAGGTGCGCCTCACGCCGTTCACAACCTGATAACGAGCTGCATACAACTCAGTCACGCGCGCACCCGGCGCTCGGCATAGGTTCCCGCCGTCCACAAGGGCGACAAGCAAAGGAGCCGTGGGGTGAACGCCAGGCGAGGTTCGGTCCGGACAGTTACGCGCGTGTGGACGGCCGCGCTGCTGCTTGCCGGTGTAGGTGCGGTCATGGCGCTGTCGGCCGGCTCGGCGGCGGCGGCCACGAGTTGCCGGCTCGGGCCGGGCGGGTCGATCAAGCACGTGATCGTCGTGCAGTTCGACAACGTCCATCTGGCGCGTGACAACGCCAACGTCCCGTCGGACATCGAACAAATCCCGGCGCTCTACAACTTCATGCGAGACAACGGCACGCTGCTGGCGAACGACCACACGGTGCTGATCTCGCATACCGCCGACGGGATTATCAGCACGGAGACCGGGCTGTACCCGGATGAGTTCGGCGGCGGCGTGGCCAACTCGTTCGAGTACCTGAACCCGAAGGTGAAGGCGGGAACCAGCAACGCCTCCTTGTTCACCTACTGGACGGACCCCACCAGCAGCAGCGACCCGCTCTACACGCTGATCCACGCCAATGACGGGAGCGCCACCGGAGTCAACACGCCGGCTCCGTGGGCCGCGTTCACCCGCGCGGGCTGCGACTTCGCCGGCGTCAGCTCGGCCGACATGGAGTTCGAGAACGACACCAGCGACCTCGCGAACGTGTACGGGTCGAGCTCGCCGCAGTACCAGTTCGGTAACTGGTCCTACAACACCGCCTACGACCAGTACAACAACCCAGGCTCGAACCTGGGCGAGACCGACTACGAGGGCCTCGCGATCCATTGCTCGATCAAGGACAGCCAGCCCGGCGGGATCTGCTCCTCGGCGAACGGCGGCGAGCCCGACAAGCTGCCCAGCGAGCCCGGCGGTTACAACGGCTTCAACGCGCTGTTCGGCGCCGTCAACGTCGATCCGTGGCTGACCGGCGAGCCGGACCAGCCGCTGCCGGCCGGGTTCAACGTCTGCACGCCACCGGGCGGCGGCACGAATCCGCCGTGCACGCCGCCGCCGAGCGGCAACTGGTACGCGCCGGCGGTGTACGACGTATTCGCCCCGAACGCGACGAACACCGGTCCGCACGCGGCGCCCGTGCAGAACCTCGAGGCCTCGGGCGGCTCGTACCCCAACTACAACTCGGGCCCGCCGCAGAGCTACCGGCCCGGCGTCACGACGACCTCCGAGATCCTCGACGAGACGGGAAGCCCGGGCTTCCCCGGATTCGACGGGATGGAGGCGAACAACGCGCTCGGGTACACGGCCGCGATCCAGGAGGCCGGGGTTCCAGTCACCTACACGTACATCTCGGACGTCCACGACGACCAGTACTACGACAATCACGGAAACGCGTTCGGACCGGGCGAGGCCGGTCACGAGGCGCAGTTGCGCGAGTACAACGCCGCGTTCACGGCGTTCTTCCGCCGGCTGGCCCACGACGGCATCAACAAGAGCAACACGGTGTTCCTGGTCACCGTCGACGAGGGCGACCACTACGACGGCGGCCCCCCGCTGAACCCGGGCTGCAACGGCGTCAGGACTCCGTGCCAGTACGACACCGCCGAAGCCGGCGGGGCTGCCTACGGGACCTCGGGGTTCACGCGCAACGAGGGTGAGGTGGACACCAATCTGCCGGCGCTGATCCAGGGCCTGTACGGCGACAGCACACCGTTCGGGTTCGACTTCGACGACGCTCCGGCGATCCTCGTCCCGAGCGAGGCGAGCCCGAGCGAACAGGACAGCTCGACGTTGCGCAAGCTCGAGCGCGAGATCAGCGAAACCGAGGAGTACAGCCCGATCGTCGGGCACGACATCCCGATCACGGTCAACATGGCCGACCAGACGGAGGAGACCATCCTGCACATGGTCAATGCGGATCCGAACCGGGAGCCGACGTTCACGCTGTTCGGCGATCCGACGTTCTACTTCCAGGCCTCGTGCACGAAGATCGGCTCAGCCCAGGGTCAGACGCCGGCAACGGTCACGAACGAGGGTCCCGGCTGCCCGGCCCAGAACGGCCCCTACGCCTGGAACCACGGTGACATCCAGCCCGAGATCGCCACGACGTGGCAGGGCTGGGTCGGGCCGGGGATCAGGAACCTCGGCGAGACCTCGAGCATCTGGACGGACCACACCGACGCCCGCCCGACGCTGATGACCGTCCTCGGGCTGCGCGACGACTACAGCTGGGACGGCGCCGCGATCGCTCAGATCATCGGCTCCGCTCATGGCGGCTCGAGTTGGTGGGGCGGGGGGCAGAACGTCCTGCCATGGTCGATCCGGGCGAACGAACGCGGCTACGAGGCTCTGGCGGCCGCCTACAAGCAGCTCGACGCGCCGTTCGGCGAGTTTGGGTTGAACACCCTCGGTGCGGACACGACGGCACTGGCCAGCAACGCTGCCGGCGATAGCACGTACCTGGACACTGACTCACAGCTCCAGGCGTGCGAGAACCAGCGCACCGCGCTCGTATCGCAGATCCAGCCGGTGATCGAGAGGGCCGAGACAGACCAGGCGCCGGTGTCAAGCTGGCAGGCGGGCAACCTGATCGGGCGGGCCGACCGCCTGATCGCGGACGCGAAGTTCCTGGCCGCGGCTTCGAGCCCGCCAAGCTTCACCGTCTGCAGCTAGAAGCAGTCGCGGCTGTCCCTCGCCGGCGCCCGATCCCGCCGGCGAGGGGCGCCGCTGCCGTGCCCTGTCGGCCCCCGCCAAGCCTCCTCCAAGCCGCCGCCAAGCCTCTGCCAAGCAGGGTGGTGCTGCTGCTACCGTTTCCTCGTCGCTGCATGAACGACGACGATCCATCCCGAAGTAGCAGCTCACAGACCGCGAAGAGCTGCCCAGTGCGGACGGAGATCTGCCCCACGCGGGCCGTTGGGGGGGCCGCCCCCTCGCGGGCGTGGCAGGTGCCGGCGCCCCGGTGACAGCGCTCTTCATCATCCTGACCGGGCTGCTCGTCCTGGTCAACGCGTTCTTCGTGATCGCGGAGTACGCGCTGGTCCGGTCGCGCAAGGAGCGGCTCGAAGCGCTCGCCGACGGGGGCGCGCGCGGAGCGCGGCTGGCGCTTCGACAGGTCGACAATATCGGCGACTACATCGCCGCTTGCCAGGTGGGGATCACGATGGCCTCGATTGGCATCGGCGCCCTCGGCGAGCCGGCGATCGCGCACGTGTTCGAGCCGCTGCTCGGCGGCCCACTCGGGCACACCGTCGCGGTCGCGGTCTCGGTCGTGATCTCCTACCTGCTGATCACGATCGCGTTGAGCATCGTCGGGGAGATCGTCCCGAAGCTCTACACGATCCAGCACGCGGAAGGGCTCGCGCGGCGGATCGCCCGGCCGATGCAGTTCTTCCGGGTCCTGTTCACCCCGTTCATCCTCGTGCTGAACTCGGCGTCCGAGTCGATCCTGCGGATGCTCGGAACCGACCCTGACGCCGAGCCGGAGGGCGGGACGCCGGACGAGCTCAAGCGGCTGATCGCGCAGTCGACGACGGGCGGGCAGATCGACGTGGGCGAGGGAAAGATGCTGACCGGCGTGTTCCACCTGCACGAGCAGGAGGCGCGGCAGGTGATGACCCCGATCCCAGCCGTCGTGACCGTCGACGTGTCCGAGACAGTCGAAACCGCCCTGCGGCGCTGCGTCCAGACCGGCCACTCGCGCCTGGTGGTGACCGAGGACGAGAACCAGGATCGCGTGAAGGGCATCGTCCACGTCAATCAGCTGGTCAAGAAGATGCTGAACGACGGAATGGACTCGCACTTCGACGGGCTCGTACGTGCCGCTCCGATCGTCCCCGAAACCAAGCCGCTCGACGACCTGCTGGCGGATCTCCAGCGTGAACGGACCGAGCTCGCGATCGTCGTCGACGAGTACGGGCGCACGGCCGGGATCGTGACGATCGAGGACATCATCGAGGAGGTCGTCGGGGAGATCGCCGACGAGACCGACCCCGCCGGCGGGGCCGTGCGCCGACTCGCGAACGGCGACTGGTTCGTGCGCGGGCACGTCGCCGTCGCGGACCTCGAGGACTACGGGCTCGAGCTCCCGGTCGACACTGACGCCTACAACTCGGTCGGCGGGTTCGTGTTCGCGGAGCTCGGGAGGCTCCCCAAACGCGGGGACACGATCGCCGCCAACGGGTTCTCGATCCGGGTCGAGTCGGTCCGGCAGAACCGGATCGAGGCGGTGCGGATCAGGCAGCGCCGGGCCGCGGCCTAGCGGAAGCGGATACCGCAAATGGGTGGTGGGATCGAAACCCACGCCCTCGCTGCATTCGTTACATTTCCGCCTTCAAGGCAACGGCCGGAGAGTCGCGATCAAGCGAAGCTTTCTCCCGGTGGTTGAGAGGAGAGACGGAAGCCGGCCCGCCAGGTGGGCCGGCTTCGACCCTGTTTAGGGCCGTTTCTGAGGGTCCTTTGCGGCCCTAGGGGCAAAAAAGAAGCCGGCCCGCTGGGGACGGGCCGGCTCCGTGCTTCTGGGGAGGAGGTGCTGCTATGAGGTACGTCGCGCCACGAAGAATGGCCCTCGCACCTGAACGGCCGCTAAATACTCTCTCGGAGCTCCTTCAGTCGTATCGGTAGAAACCCGCGCCTGACTTGCGGCCGAGCGAGCCGCCCTTGACCAACTCGGTCAGCCGAGTGGGGACGGGCACGCCGATCGACTCACCGATCGCCTGGGACACGTCGAGCCCGACGTAGTCGAGCAGCGCGATCGGCCCCATCGGCATGCCGGCGCCGAGCGTCATGCAGTTATCGACGTCTTCGGGTGCCATGCCGGTCTCTGACATGAGCTCGACCGCGCTGAACAGGTACGGGAACAGCAGCCGGTTGACGACGAACCCCGGTATGTCCGGAACCTCGACGGGAGTCTTGCCGAGCGCCTCGCAGAGCATGCGGGCGCGTTCCCGGGTCTCCGCCGACGCCTCGGGCGGGAAGGAGAGCTCGACCAGCTGCATGCGCGGGACCGGGTTGAACGGGTGAAAACCGACGAACGACTCGGGATGGCCGCTGGCCTCGGCCAGCTCGCTGATCGAAAGCGACGACGTCGTCGTGGCGAGGACGGCGCCGGCGCCGGCGTGGCGCGCCAGCTCGCCCAGGTCAGACAGAACGGCGCTCTTGGAGCCATGGTGCTCGACCACGGCCTCCACGAGGAAGGTCGCGGCGGCCAGGTCGTCGAGGTTCGTGACGATCCGAACGTGGTCAGGGTCGTAGCCCTCCATCTTGGAACACGTCTTGACCACGCGCGCACGCGCGCGCTCGGCCGAGTCGTCAGATCGTGCCCACAGCAGCACGTCGCCGTGCTCGGCGGCAGCGACCGCCAGGCCGCAGGCGATCACGCCCGAACCGGCGATTCCTACTCGTTCCCGCAAGTCAGCTCCTGTCTAGTCGGGTTGGCTCCAGGAAAGCTTCAGTACAGTAGTAACGAATCAACTGGAACGCGCCATCGGGGGCCTTCGCGGCATCCGAGTCCGTAAAAAGGAGCAAATGTGCCGCAATCTGGTCGCGAAGTAGTGATCGTCGAAGCCGTCCGCACGCCGATCGGGCGCGGGCACAAGGAGAAGGGCTACTACAAGGACACGCACCCGAATGAGCTCCTCGGCCGCTGCTACGCCGAGGTGATCGAGCGGGCCGGGATTCCGGCGTCCGAGGTCGAGGACGTGGTCGCGGGATGCGTCCAGCAGTACGGCGAGCAGACGTTCAACGTCGGCCGCAACGCGTGGCTCCAGGCCGGACTGCCGATGGAGACGCCGGCGACCACCGTCGATCGGCAGTGCGGATCGGCCCAGCAGGCGGTGAACTTCGCCGCGGCGCTGATCGCGGCCGGCGTGCATGACGTCGCGATCGGCTCGGGCGTCGAGCACATGGGCCACATACCGATGGGCATCGGCTTCAGCTGGATCGATCAGGTCGGCACCCCGTACCCGCCCGAGATCATGGAGCGCTACAACCTGATCCCGCAGGGACTCTCTGCCGAGATGATCGCCGACCAGTGGGAGATCCCGCGCTCGGAGCTCGACGAGCTCGGTCTCCGCTCCCACCAGCTGGCCCACCGCGCCACCGAGGAGGGACGCTTCGAGCGCGAGATCATGCCGTTCAAGGTCAACGGCTCGACGTACGTGTCCGACCAGGGGATCAGGCCCGACACCACGATCGAGGCGCTCTCGGAGCTCAAGCCGGCGTTCAAGGAGGACGGCAAGGTCACCGCCGGCAACAGCTCCCAGATCTCTGACGGCGCCGCCGCGGTGCTGCTGATGGCGCGCGAGAAGGCCGACGCGCTGGGCTTGAAGCCGCGCGCCCGGATCGTCGATCAGACGACCGTCGGCGTCGACCCGGTGATCATGCTGACCGGCCCGATCCCGGCGACGCGGAAGATCCTCGAGCGCAACGGGATGAAGATGGACGACATCGACCTGGTCGAGATCAACGAGGCGTTCGCGCCGGTGATCGCGGCCTGGCAGCGCGAGCTCGAGCCCGATATGGATCGGGTCAACGTCAACGGCGGCGCGATGGCGCTCGGCCACCCACTCGGGTCGACCGGCGCGCGGTTGTTGACGACGCTGCTGCACGAGCTCGAGCGCTCCGACAAGGAGATCGGGCTGGTGACGATGTGCTGCGGCGGTGGGCTCGGCACCGGCACGCTGATCCAGCGCCTGTAGCCGTCAGCCCAGGTCCTGCTTGGGAAGAAACGTCGGAATAGTCATCGTTTCTTCCCAAGCGCCGGGTTCATGACGACTCCCAGCGGAACCCGACGGCCGCCGGCGCCGGCGGCAGTGGGCTGATCGGCAACCCCGCGGGGGGGTCGTTCTCGTTGAACGGCGCGGGCGCCAGGTCGTTCGGCGTATCGGGATGGAACAGCGAGGCCAGATACTGGGCCTGCCCGCGGCCAGGGCCGAGCTCGAATTGGCCGCCGCTGTAGGCGCCGATGCCACGCTCGGCGCAGTAGTCGTAGGTAGCGCACAGCTTCGCCAGCCCGCCGATGCGCGACGGCTTCAGGTTGACCATGCGAGGCGGGAACGGCAGCGCCTCGATGTCGTCGATCGAGTGGATCGGCGCGTCCCACGTAATCCGATCGTGAACGTCGGCCAGGACGGCGGCGGTCTCGGGGGTGACCACGTCGGGATCCTCGATCCACACGTCCGGGAACGCCTCGATCACCCGCTCGTACAACACCGGGTCGGGCGGCTGGTCGACGATCGTCCCGGTGTAGAGGCTCTTGAAGTCGACCGAGTCGATCGCGCCCGTCGCGACCAGGGCCGCGATCAGCTCCGGCGTCCATGAACTTGTCGGGTCGAGTTTGAACCGGAGCGTCGGATAGCGGTCGAGGCGGCGCGAGACCGGTTCGAGCGTCGGCGGCTCGCCGAGCCGCAACGAGACGACAAACGTGACCGGCTGCGGTTCGCGGCCCAAACGCGTGTAGAGCGGCTCGCCTGCCTGTGCGAGCGCGAGGTCGAGCGCCGCGCTGTGGAAGGTCCAGCGCCGGTAGAGCCGCGAGACGTCGCGCTGGGGCGCCACCGGGAACAGGTCGAGCGAGTCGACCAGCTCGCAGAACCCCGCGAGCGTGAAGCGCCCGGAAAGCGCCGAGGCATGGACCGCGCCCGCCTCCTGGAGCGCGACATGATCCTCGGCGTCGTAGACGACGTCCTCGCCGACGCCCTCGAGCCCGCCGCCGGTCAGGTGCACGACCGTGCTCAGCCGCTCGAACCCGCTCGACACCTCAGCCCGCAGGCCCTCGAGCGTGTAGCCGTCGACCTCGATCGGGAGGTCGGCCAAGAGATCGAATGTGCTCACGGGCCGCGCCGCGCTCCCTGAGTGCCCTCGAGCCGCGCCACGAGGTCGTCGAGCTTCAGCTCCTCGAGCCCCTGACCGACCGCGTCGAGCTCGCCGGCGCAGTACTCGACGAGGTCGCGTCCCTCGTTGACGAGATCCAGCGTCTCGCGCAGTCCGGCCTGGCCGGAGTCGAGCCGGCGGATGATCTCCTCGATCCGGGTGACCGCGGTCTCGTACGTACGTTCCGGCTCGGCCGTGCTCATCGCACCTCGGCGTCGACCGCGTCGTCGTGGAAGCGGATGCGGATGTCGTGGACCGTGCGGGCGGCGCCGGCCGATGTCACCGGCTCGCCGGCGCGGTCCTCGACGAGCGCGTAGCCTCGCGCGAGCGTCCGCCCGGGATCGTGCGCGGCCAGCGCGAGCGACAGCCGCTGCAGCTCGCGCTCGCGCGCGGACCGCTCCGACCCGCGGCCCCGCTCGACCGCGCGGCCGAGCACCAGCATGTGGCGGCTCGCCCGCGTGCGGCCGTCCGAAACGGCACGCCGCGCGGTGGCCCGCAGCTCGCGCACGAGCTGGTGTAACCGCCGGCGCTCGCGAGCGATGTGCTGCGCCGGCGCGGCGGCGAGGCGCTCGAGCGTCCGAGCTCGCTCTGCGATCGCGCGCCGGCTGTGAACCTCCAGACGACGGCCGAGGGCGAGCAGGTCCGCGCGCGCCGCCGCGCAGTCGATCGGGACGGCGGCCTCGGCGGCATGGGTCGGCGTCGAGCAACAGACCGCGGCCACGTCGTCGATCAGCGTCCGGTCGGTGTGGTGGCCGACCGACGAGATCACCGGCACGCGCAGCAGCGCGACCGTCCGGCACAGCGCCTCGTCGCAGAACGCGAACAGATCGGCCAACGACCCGCCGCCACGCGCGACGATCACGACCTCGACTTCCGGGATTGCTGCGAGCTCGCGCAGCGCGCCGGCGATCCGGGGCGCCGCGTGGCGGTCCTGCACCGGGACGAACGCCCACACGAGCCGCCCGGACCAGCCCCGCCGGTGCAACCCAGCCAGGACGTCGTCGCGCGCCTTGCCTCGCTCGCCAGTGACGACGCCGATCGTGCGCGGGAGCAGCGGCCGTGGCAGGCTCTTCTGCGGCTCGAACAGGCCGTCGGCGTGAAGCCGCCGGCGCAGCCGCTCGAGCTGGAGGAGCAGGTCGCCCTCGCCGGCGATCCGCAGCTCGGAGACCGTGAACGTGAACGACGGGGACGACGAGGCGCTACCGGGGTAGTAGTCACAGCCCCCGCCGATCACGACCTTTAGACCGTCGGTGAGAGCCACCCCGAGCGTCTCGAAGTCGGAGCTCCACATCGAGCACGGGAGCGCTCCCCGGGCGTCGCGGAGCTCGAAATAGACGCGCGTGCGGCTCGACCTGAACCCCCACACCTCGCCCACGAGCTGGACGCGCGCGAACTCGAGCAGTCGGCGCTTGAGCTGGGCGGCGTACATGCCGACCGGGTACGGACCGGGCAGGTCGCTTTCCGGGGGAGCGGCGACGATCGCGGGCTGACTCATCTCGGGTATCGAGGCTACCGGCCGGTCCCCACGGATAGGATGGCCGCCATGGACCTGACGCTTTCACCGGCCGAGGAGGCGTTCCGCGACGAGTTGCGAGAATGGCTTGCGGCAAACCACCCCGGCCGGGAGCCGGCCGGCGACGAGGCCGCCTTCCAGTTCCGTCTTGCCTGGCAGCGGAAGCTGAACGACGCCGGGTGGACCGGCGTCTCGTGGCCAAAGGAGTACGGCGGTCGCGGCGCCACGCTCGTCGAGCAGGCGATCTTCAACGAGGAGGTGGTTCGCGCGCGGACGCCGTCGGTCGCGAACGTGCTCGCGCTCGCGATGGGCGGCCCGACCGTGATCGCGCACGGGACCGAGGAGCAGCGACGGCGCTACCTGCCGCCGATCCTGTCCGGCGAGGAGATCTGGTGCCAGGGGTTCTCTGAGCCGGGCGCCGGCTCCGACCTGGCGTCGCTGAAGACGCGCGCGGTCCGGCACGGTGACGAGTGGGTCGTGACCGGGCAGAAGGTGTGGACGACGTTCGCGCACCACGCGAAGTGGTGCATGCTCGTGGCCCGGACCGATCCGGATGCCCCCAAGCACAAAGGCCTCACGTACTTCCTGATGGACATGGAGCAGGACGCCGTGCAGGTCCGACCGCTCCGCCAGATCACCGGTGAGTCCGAGTTCAACGAGCTGTTCATCGAGGAGGCCCGGATCCCGCACGAGAACATCGTCGGCGCCGAAGGCGACGGTTGGGCGGTCGCGATCACGACGCTCATGCATGAGCGCGCGACGCTGGCGTTCGGGCTCCAGGTCAGCGTGCAGATCGCGTTGCGCGAGCTGATCGACTCCGCGAAGGAGAGCCGTGGCGAGAATGGGCGCGTCGCCACCGATGACCCGGTGATCAGGCAGCACCTGGCCCAATTGCTGATCGAGTCCGAGGTGCTGCGGCTGAATGCCTACCGAGGCCTCAGCGCGATCATGCGCTCGGGCGTCCCGGGTCCCGAGGGCTCGCTCGGCAAGTGGCACTGGTCCGAGGTGAACCAGTCGCTGACCGAGGTGGCGATGGAGATCGCCGGACCGCGGGCGATGCTGGCCGACGACGACTGGTCGTACCGCTTTCTGCGTGCGCGCGCCAACTCGATCGAGGGCGGGACCACCGAGATCCTCAAGAACATCGTCGCCGAGCGGGTGCTGGGGCTCCCGCGGATGCGCTGACCCCGGCCCGCACAGGAGCGAACCAGATGAACTTCGGATTCTCCGACGACCAGCAGGCGATCAAGCGCACCGCCCGCGACTTCCTCGCCGCCAGGTATCCGCTCACGACCGTGCGCGCGCTCGCCGAGGACGACCGCGGGTTCACCGACGAGCAGTGGCAGGAGCTGGTCGAGCTCGGGTGGCCCGGGGTGATCATCCCGGAGGATCAAGGCGGGCTCGGGCTAGGGGCGATCGAGCTGGTGGTGATCGCCGAGGAGATGGGCTACGCGCTGGCGCCGAGCCCGTGGTTCTCGACCACGTGCGCGGCGCTGATGCTGGTGGCCGCCGGCACCGAGGAGCAGCGCGAGCGCTGGCTCGAGCCGCTCGCCGCCGGCGAGGCGCGCGGCACGCTGGCGGTGTGGGACGAGCATTCGGGATGGGCGCCGGATCACTCCGAGGTCGAGCCGGGCCCGGACGGCGCGCTGTCGTGCGTGAAGATCGCCGTGCCGGATGCGGGGTCCGCCGACTTCGTGATCGTGTCCGGCGCCGACGGCCGTCATTTCCTGCACAACGTGTCCGACCCGGGCATCACGCTCGTCGCCGAGCCGGGGATCGACCCGACGCGCAAGCTGTTCCGCGTAGAACTCGACGGTGCCGCCGCCGAGCCGCTCGAATACGCGCCGGACAAGATCGCCCGCGCGTACGCCGCGATCGTCACCCTGCTCGCCGCCGAGAACGTCGGCGCCGCGCAAAGGGCCATGGAGATGGCGGTCGCGTACGCGAAGGATCGCACCCAATTCGACCGCCCGATCGGCTCCTACCAGGCGGTCTCTCACCGCTGCGCGCAGATGCTGCTCGAGGTCGAGGGCGCTCGATCGCTGTCCTACTGGGCCGGCTGGGCGCTCGACAACGAGCCCGAGACCGGGCCGCGGGCGGCGTCGATGGCGAAGGCCTACGCCGGCGATGCGGGCTTCCGCGTGGCCGCGTCGGCGCTCCAGGTACACGGCGGGATCGGGTTCACCTATGAGCACGATCTGCACTTCTTCCTCAAGCGCGCGCACGCGAACGCGCACGCGTTTGGGGACTCACGCTGGCACCGCGACCGGGTAGCCGACCTTGCCGGCGTCTAGCCTAGCGGCCGACGTCTAGCGGCCGCCGTCTAGCGCCGTCGTCTGAGCCGAGGCCCGCCTGCCCGCGACCGGCGCTACTAGGGGTATCCGTGCCGGTCGGGATCGCTCTCGGGCGGCTCGTCCGCGGTCAGCACGACCTTGCCGTGCTGGGCGTCGGCCTCGAGCACCGCCGGGTCGGCCGCCTGCCACCACTTTCGGTGGAAGAACTCCGGGAAGAACGGCCACGAGGCGAACATCAGGATGACCCCGAGGATCAGACCACCGATACCGACGAAGATCGGCGTCTGGATGCCGATGATCGGCTTCGAGTAGTTGTTCCCCGCCGTGCTGTAGTAGCCGTACGCCTTAACCGCGACATAGCCCATCATGATCCCGCCGAGCACCGGCACCAGCCCGGCGAGGAAGAAGTTCCGGGCGCTCTTGAACAGATCGCGTCGGAAGTACACGGCGCAGGCGAGTCCGGTGAAGCCGTAGTAGAAGCAGACCGCGAAGCCGAGCGCCGAGATCGTGTCGCCGAGCACGTCCTGGTTCGGGTTGAACGCGAGCAGCGCGACCGTCCACACGATCGACAGCGCGCCCATCAGCAGCGTCGAGAACGTCGGCGTGAAGTAGCGCGGGTGGACGTTGCCGAACGACTTCGGGATCGAGTTCCACTTCGCCATCGAGAGCGTGGTGCGCGCGGTGGGCAGGATCGTCGTCTGGGTGGACGCTGACGCGGACGTCAACACGGTGATGATCAGCAACTTGTCGAGCGGAGAGCCGAACACCTGGCCTCCGAGCGCGTTGATCACGTCGGCCGAGTTGCCCGCGAGGAAGTTGGCGCCGTGGTACGCCTGCGCCGCAACGGTGACGACCAGGTAGATCGCCAGCAGGATCAGGGTCGAGATCACCGCGGCTTTGCCCGGGCCGCGATGGCGGTCGCGGGACTCCTCGTTGACCGCGACCCCGGAGTCCCAGCCCCAGTAGATGAAGATGCCGAGCAGCACGCCGTCAACGAGCGCTCCCCAGCTCAGATCGAACGGGTTGAACCACGACGCGCTGACGTGCAAGGAGTGGGTCGGGCTGTTCGCGTAGACCTTGACCAGCGCGACGACCGCGAACAGCGCCAGCGTGAATAGCTCGATGCCGAGGAGAGCGGTCTGCACACGCGCCGACAGCTCGATCCCGCGGTAGCAGATCCAGGTCATGAGCGCGATCCAGATCACTGCGCCGACGATCAGCCAGATGTTCGCCGGGTGCGCGTGGGAGTCGAACAGGAGGAACGTGTAGTTGCTCGCGATCGCTGCCAGCGATGCCATCACGATGATGTCCGCGAGGAAGATCGCCCAGCCGTTGATCCAGCCGATCTGGGGCCCGAACGCGCGCGTCACCCAGGCGAAGGTCGTCCCGGCGTCGGGGTCGGCGAGATTGAGGAAGCGGTAGCCGACCGACACGAACAGGATCGGGATGAACGACACGATCAGCACTGCCGGCGCATGCAGGCCGACGCCGGTGACCGCGACGATGAACCCGAGGGTCGCCGCGAGGCTGTACGCGGGGGCGGTCGAGGCGACCGCGATGACGAGGTTCGAGATGTAGCCGAGGGCATCGGCCTTGAGGCCCTTGGCACCAGGAGCGCTGGTGTCGACGACAGCTCCGGGCTCGGATGTGATTGTTGTGCTCTCCAAAGTGATGCGAAACCTATGCCGAGCACCGCGGGCTGGCAAGCCGCAGGTGGATCACAAAGTACCGCTCATTTGGACAAAGCGTCCAAATATCCTGCCGGTACGGTGCCGGGGAGATGGCTGAAGCTCACCTTCAGCTGGGCGAGCTGACCGCGCTCTCGCGTTCCTGATCGCGGAGCCACGCCACCGTTTCGGCGAGCCCGTCGCGGAGATCGACACGAGCCTCCCAGCCGAGCAGCCGCCGGGCCTTCTCGACCGACGGCCACCGCCGCTGCACGTCAACCTCGAAGCTCGGCAGGTGGCGCAGCTCGAACTCGGCCGGATCGTTGCCGCACGCCTCCCAGATCATCCGCGCGAGCTCGGCGATCGAGAGCTCCTGCGACGCGGAGATGTTGAAGTCTTCGTTCTCGCCGGCCGGGGAGGCCATCGCGGTCACGATCCCGTCGGCGATGTCGTCGACGTGCGTGATCGTCCTCGTCTGCTCGCCCGAGCCGAAGATCTCGAGCGGGCGCCGGCCGGTGAGCGCTTTGTGGATCAGGTCGGGCACCGCGTGCGCGATTCCCGGCTCGTCGGCATGGGGCATCTCGCCCGGCCCGTAGGCGTTGAACGGCCGGCAGATCGTGTAGCGCAGTCCGTGCTCGTCGTGCGCGGCCCGGGTGTAAACCTCGCCCGCGAGCTTCGAGAAGCCGTACGCCGACCGGGGCGCCAGGCAGTCGGCCAGATGGTCCTCGGTGGTCGGGAACTCGGTCGCCCGCTCGAACACCATCGAGGACGACACGTACACGAACCGTTGGGTGTCGAGGTCGACGGCCGCGTGGACGAGGGCGCCCGTGAGCGCGTTGTTGACCTCGGTCAGCGTGAACGGCAGCTTGTGGAAGTTCGCGATCCCGCCGACGATCGCCGCCAGATGGATCACGTGCGAGCAGCCGTCGACGGCGGCGCGCGGCCCCGGCGCCCCGCCGAATTCGGCGCGGGGGGTGTCGCACCCAACGCGCCAACCCACCGGCGGCCCGCCCGGGGCGGGCCCCCCCCCCACCCCCTGACTGTCGGCGAGGAGCCGTCTGACCACGGCCGAGCCGATCGTCCCGGCGCCGCCGGTGACGAGCACGCGGCTCATTCCGGTGCGGTGGTCCCGCGAGCGCTGACGGCGTCGGCGGCCTGAACGAGCACCGAGGTCTCGGCGCTGTACACAAACACCTGACCGGTTCCGAGCGCATTCCAGGGATCGACCAGGAGGCAGTCGCCGTCGGCGGTGGACACGATGTCCGCCAGCACCGCCGACGAGGCGAACTCCGAGTGGTTGGTCGCGACGATCACGACATCGGCGTCCTGCACGGCCTGGTCGAGCGGCTGGGTGGGGGATGGGGCATGCGGATCGCACACGGCGACGTCGGCCAGCTCGCGCTCGAGCAGCCGGATCAGCTTGTGCGAGAGCGAGTCACGCTCGTCGTCGGTGTCGCGCTTGAACGTGAGCCCTAGCACGGCCACCTTGCGGCTCGCGAGCGAACCGATCCGTCGCTTGATCCCCTCGACCAGGAACAGCGGCACCGACTCGTTCACGCGCGACACGGCGAGCAGCATGCCCGGAGCCGCCGAGCGCTCCTCGGAGAACGCGAAGTCCTTGCGCAGGCAGGTCCCCGCGGTGAGCCCCGGCTGGGCGATCCCGCCCCGCGGATAGTCGCGGTTGATCAGGTCGATCACCTCGAACACGTTGGCGTCGTACCGCTCGCAGTCCATCATCAGCAGGTTCGGGAGCGCGAACGTCGTGTACCGGAGGATGTTCGTCCAGATCTTGGCCAGCTCGGCCTGCACCGGAGTGGTCCTCACGATCGGGGCGCCGAAGACCGAGAACGTGCTCGCCGCACGTTCGGTCGAGGCGTCGCCGACGCCGCCGATGATGCACGGAAGCGTCGAGATCTCCTCGATGAACCGCCCGGCCGCGATCCGCTCGGGCGCGTGGGCCACGAACACGTCCTCGCCGACCCGCAGGCCGCGGCGCTTCTCCACATAGCCCGCGACGAAATCGGTCGTCCCCGGGGCGATCGTCGAGCGAAGAATCAGGGCGTGCCCCGGGCGCAGCATCGGCAGCAGGTCGTCGACCGCCGCGCGCACCTGCCGCAGGTCGCTCTCGATGTGCGAGAACGACGGGGTCCCAATCGTGATGACGATGTCTTCGGCTCGGGCCGCGTCGGCGCCGCGCTCGCCGAGCTCGAGGCGCCCGCTCGCGGCCACGCGGTCGAGCAGCTCCTGAGTCCCGGACTCGCTCCACGGCATCCGCCCGGCGCGAATCGAGGCGAGGACGGCCGGGTCGTTATCGACCCCGACCACGCGGAGTCCACGGTCGGCGAAGCACAGCGCGAGCGGCAGGCCGACGCGCCCAAGACCGATCACCGCGACGGACCTGAAGGCTTCCACGGAGACCTCAGACGCCGGCGTCGCCCGAGTGGGCGTCGGCCGCGGTCGCCGCCGACGCGGTCACGCTGCGTAGCGGGGTCAGGCCCGGCTCGGCCTGGTGTCCGCGGACCTCTCCTGCGAACGCGATCCGGTTGAGACGGGCGATCTCGCGCTCGCCCTCGACCCGTGCGGGATGGTCGGCGGGGAGGCCGCGGATCAACGTCCGGATTCGCTCGCGAAGCTGCAACGCGAAATGCGGCGTCGAGGCGCCCATCAGCTGGCGCACGTCCTCGACGGTCACCTCGCGCCCTGGGCGCAGCCGGTCTGGATGCTCAGCTTGGCTCATTTCTGCGGCACCACTTCGAGAAGGCTATCCATCTCGGCCTGAACCGATACCGAGATCGTGCTTGGGTCGCCGATCACCCAGCCGTGGTTGTAGACGGCGGCGGTCGGGCCCTCCGCCGTGTAGCCCGGGGTCGCATAGTTGAGGAAGAAGTTCAGGACCGACTGCGGGAGAGTGTTCGGGTCGGTGATCAACAGCTGTGGGCCGTAGCTGCCGCTGGCCGACAGAGCGGCCGAGGCGGCGGCGTCGAGGGTCTGGTTGGCGTTGAGCAGCGTGTAACCGTGACCCGGGCTGCGCATCGCCCAGCCGAAGCTCCCCGGCACGTGCGCGCATGGTTGGTTGACGGGGCACGGTGGATCGCGATAGATCGCAAACGCCACCGAGTTCGCGGCCGGGTCGGTGTCTCCTACCCGGTTGACCGTCCCATACTTCCGCAGCTGGGTGAGGATCGTGTCGGGGATCACGCTCGGCGGACCGAGGACGTAGATGTGAGGCATCTGGTCTGTCTGGAGCGCCTGGACGGTCGCGGTTGGGATCCCGGTGGAGTTCACGAAAAGGATCGGATCGCCGCTCTCCGCCGCCCAGCCGGCGGCCGGCATCGCGTACGCGGGGTCGTCCGCCGAGGCGATCACCACGTCGGGACTCTTGCCGGCGGCGGCGGTGGCGAACTTGTCGATCGCGGCGGCGAGCGCGTACGGCCCGTTGCCGGTGATCGCGGCGCTGCGCAGGCCGTTGGGGGCGGGGACGTCGCCGACGCGGATCACCTGCGCGCCACCGGCCTGGCCCGAACCGGTCGGGGCGAGCAGGCTGAGCGCGTTGGTGGTGGCGGGGGGCAGCGCTGTGCTCCCGGACAGGAGGATCGGTGCACGGATCGGAGGCGCCATCAGCACCGAGGCGGCGATCGCCGCCTCCCAGTCGTCCGTCGGTGCGATCGTGACCGCCGTCGGATGCGTGCCGGGAGCCGCCGACGGAAACACCGCGAGCGCCACGCCGGCGGCGTTCGCGATCGAGTCCGCCCCCGACACGCGGGTGGTGTTCTTCGTCGCCAGCACCGGGAATCCGACCCCCGCGGCCGGCGGAGCGGTGCTCCCGCCCGTTGTTGTCGTCGTCTTCACGATCAACCGGGTGGCGGCGCCACCGCAGCCGACGACGGACAACGCACAGGCGGCGAGGGCCGCGATCAGCAAAGACCGTCGCATTTGCGCCGCACGTTAGCGGGGCGGAAGGCCAATCGCCGCACTTTGCAATGCGGCGGCCAATAACCGCATTTTGCGAAAAAAGAGGAGCGGGTTCTCGGAGGGCGAAGGTTTGTCTCGCTCCGTGAGTGGATATATTGCCGCCACGCCGAATCCGCGGGCCACGACATCCGCGGAGCGGGGGACCCAATTTCTTGGGGCGAGTCCCACGGTGGATCCGTGGGAGGCGCAGGCTCTTTTAGCGCCAGCCCGTCAGCTAACCCCGCAGGCCCACGAAAGAGACTGTTGCGGGTTGCCCACCTGATACTCCCGAGTTTGGCCGCGTTGGCGCTGGCCGGCGCGCCGGCCGCGAGCGCATCCGGCGGAGGCGCGACCGCCGGGGGGAGCAGCGCGGCGCCGACAAGCGCCGCAACGCCGACCAACGCCGGCGCCGTGACCCAGCCCAGCTTCAGCGGCCCGACGCAGGGCCCTGGCCATTGCACGGCCACCGCCACCTCTTCCGCCACCGCGACCTCCGGCGGCGCGGGCGTCGGCGGAGGTGGCACCAACGCGACCAGTGCCGCGCTGCCGTGCCCGCACCCGACCGTGCCGGGCGCGACCGGCAGGATCATCCATGGGATCGCGTACGCGCCCGCGAGCGCGCCGCTCCAGGTGCAGGAAATCATCTGGGCGGGCGACCGGATCCGGCTCAAGCCGTACGTGTACGCGGGCGGCCACGGGAAGTGGAACGACGTCGGATATGACTGCTCGGGCACGGTCTCATACGTCCTGCACGCGGCGGGATTGCTCAATGTGTCGATGGACTCGAGCGAGTTCGAGACCTGGGATAAGCGCGGCGCCGGTCAATGGATCACGGTCTACACCAACCCGGGACACGCGTTCATCGAGGTTGCCGGGATCCGGCTCGACACCTCGGCCGAGCAGGACCCGCATCCGGCTCCGGGTACGGGCCCGAGGTGGCGGCCGGTGATGACGAGCACCAGCGGGTTCATGGCCCGCCACCCCGCCGGGCTCTAGCCCGCGCTTTACCGGAGTAGCCGCCGGGGCCGTCGGCACCCGCAAACGTGCCTGCGTCTGCTCGGCCCCGCTACGCTTGAAGGGCTCGAACAGAAACAGCCAAGGAGGATGCGATGCCGGGCCTTTCCGGGCGCATGTCAACCGTCATCAAAGCGAAGATCTCGAAGCTTCTGGACCGCGCAGAGGATCCCTCGGAGACCCTCGAGTACAGCTACCAGAAGCAGCTCGAGTTGCTCCAGAACGTCAAGAAGGGGATCGCCGACGTCGTCACCTCGAAGAAGCGGCTCCAACTTCAGGAGCAGAAGCTGCGCGACCAGGTGGTCAAGCTCGACACGCAGGCGCGCCAGGCGCTCTCGGCTGGGAACGAGGAACTCGCGCGGACCGCGCTCGAGCGCAAGAACGTCGCCCAGACGGAGCTCCAGTCGCTGGACGCGCAGATCGGGCAGCTCGAGCAGCAGCAGGAGCAGCTGACAGCCTCCGAGCAGAAGCTCCGGGGAAAGATCGAGCAGTTCCGGTCGCGCAAGGAGGTCATCAAGGCTCAGTATTCGGCGGCCGAGGCACAGGTCCGGATCTCCGAGGCGGCTACGGGCGTCGGCGAGGAGATGGCCGACGTCGGCCTGGCGATGCAGCGCGCGCTCGACAAGACCGAGAACATGAAGGCGCGCGCCGACGCGGTGCAGGAGCTCGAGGCCGCGGGGACCTTCACGGACCTGACGCAGATCGGCGGCGGCGAGGATGACATCGACCGGCAGCTCCGGGAGCTGTCGAGCAGCAGCGAGGTCGAGTCGGAGCTGGCCAAGATGAAGGCCGAGCTCGGAACGGGCTCGCCACGTTCGGCGGGCGAACTCGGAGCCGGCGGGTCAGATGCGGGCGCGCCCGCGGGCGCGCCGGCGGAGGCGGAGCAGGCCGGACCATCTCCGGGGCAGGCCCCATGATCGTCCGGATCGCCACCGAGGGTCAGTACGAGGTCGGCGAGGGCGACGTGCCCGCGCTCGAGCAGCTCGACAACGACGCGGTGGCGGCCTGCGAGTCCGGGAACGAGCAGCAATTCCACGACACGTACGCGCGCCTGATCGGGTTCGTCCGCGACAAGGGACAGCCGGTCTCGGAGGATCGCCTCGATCCCTCAGACGTGATCTTCCCGCCGCCCGATGTCTCCTTCGAGGAGGCGAGGGCCGAGTTCAGCGGCGAGGGTTTGATCCCGGGCTGAGAGGCAGCGGACGCCGGCGCCCGTCCGTTTCACGCGCCGATCAGCGGGAAGCCTCCTTGAAAGAGACGAGGAGGTAACGAGCATGTCCACTTGGCTGATCATCGTGATCGCCGTGGTCGCGGTAATCGTCGTGGCCGCGGTGGTGTTTGCTGCGAGTCGAGGCCGTCGTGCCGCCGCCGAGCGCCGGCGCCGGCGTGTGCTGGAATCGCGCCGCGAGCAGGCGGTAACCGAGCACCGTCAGGCGGCGGAAACGCGCACGGGCCGTGCCGAGGAGGCCGAACACCGGGCGCGGCTTGCGACCGCCAGGGCCGAGCGAGAGCGGGCCGAGGCGCGGTTGCACGAGGAGAGCGCCCGTGCGCACGAGCTCGGGCTGGCTGACGATGACCTGATGCGCGAGGAGCCGGGTGAGACCGGACGCGTGAATGAGACCGAACGCTTCGGCGAGACCGAGCGCTCGGGCGAGACCGAACGCGAGCAGGTTGCCGCCGACCCGCGCCAGCGCGACACAGATCGCTGACCCGCGACCGAGAGGGAGGACCGAGATGTCGACGACCTCAGAGCCGTCGGTTGCCGAGCTGGTCAAACAGCTGTCCGAGCAGAGCAGTCGCCTGGCCAGACAGGAGGTGGAGCTGGCCAAGGCGGAGCTCGCCGTCAAGGGCAAGCGGGCCGGCATCGGCGCCGGCATGTTCGGAGGCGCCGGCGTATTCGGGTTCTACGCGTTCGGGGCGTTGACCGCAGCCGCGGTCCTCGCTCTCCAGACGGCGATGGCGGCCTGGCTGGCCGCCCTCGTCGTCGCGGCGGTGCTGGCCGCGGTTGCCGGAGTCCTGGCGCTGCAGGGCAAGCGCAAGGTCTCGCAGGCGACCCCGCCGATGCCCGAGCAGGCGGCCGAAAGCGTAAAGGAGGATGTGCGATGGGCGAAGAGCCGGGCACAGTCGGGGCGCCAGTAGCGGGCCCGAAGGATCCAGAGCAGATCCGGGACGAGATCGAGGCCACCCGCCGCGAGCTCGGCGACACCGTCGAGGCGCTCGCGGCGAAGACCGACGTCAAGGCACACATGCGCAGACGGGTCGAGCGGACCCTGGCGTCGCTTCCGAACCCGGCCGTGCTCGGAGCGGCGGCGGTGGGGGCAGTCGTCGTCGGCTTGGTCGCCTGGCGACTTATTAGGCGCTGATCAGATCGGGGTTCCCCACAGGGGGAACCAGCGGTCGAGCTCCTGCTCCACCGGCAGGTCCTTGCCGATCTGCGCCTTGAGCACGAACTCGCGCTCGTTGTCGCGGTGCTCGGAGCCGGGGGCGGGCGCGAACGGATAGAACGCCCCCCGTTTGTAGTTGTAGATCCAGTAGACCGGGCGCTTCGTCCGCGAGTCATCGAACCCGAACACCGCGCACAGCACGCGTTCGCCGTAACCGCCTGCCTCGAGCGCGCTGCTGACCGCGTTGATGCCGACGACCAGATCGTCGAAATCGCTGCCGCGCAGCACCAGCCAGCGGAAGCCGTAGGTGTCGTCGGAGCTGGTCACGGTCGTTCCGCTGTCCGACGCGGTGGCGCGGACGACCTCCTCCATGTCGCGGACGATCGACTCGAAGTCGGCGGTCGCGAGCGGCTGGAACACGATCGCGGCCGTCCCGCGCGACGTGAGTCCCATCCCGGTCTCCATCGTCACGTAGGCCGTGCTCATCGCGAACAACCGGTCCGGCGCCGGCTGCGCCAGCTTGCGACGACCCATCAGGACGTCGAGGAAGCCCACTCTGGTTAGGCGGTGCCCTGGAGCTGGGCCTCGAGCCGCTGCAGCCGTTCGATTCTCGCCGTCAGCGGCGGATGGGTCGAGAACAGGCTCGACAGGCCCTGCTTCACCTTGGGCGGGAAGATGTAGAACGCGGCGAGCTCACTCGAGGCGGCGCGCAGGTCGCGCTGGGGGATCCGCGACATGCCGCCGTCGATCTTCAGCAGCGCGCTGATCAGCGCGCTCGGGCGGCCCGTGAGGATCGCCGAGCCGCGATCGGCGGCGAACTCCCGGTAGCGGGAGAGTGCCTGGAGCAGTAGGAACGAGATCACGTACACCGCCGCGGAGATCAGGATCACGAAGATGAACCCGTTGTTGTTGTTCTGGTTGTTGCGGCCGCCGCCGAAGCCTCCGCCGAAGAAGAACCCGAACTGGGTGATGAACGCCGCGATCGAGGCGAAGAAGCTCGCGATCGTCATCACGACTACGTCGCGGTTCAGGACGTGGGTGACCTCGTGCCCGAGCACTGCCTCGAGCTCGGCGGGATCGAGCAGCTGAAGGATCCCGGTGGTAGCGCACACGGTGGCGGTCTTCGGACTCCGTCCCACGGCGAAGGCGTTGGGCATCGGCGTCTGCGCGATCGCGACGCGGGGCTTCGGGATGTTGGCCTGGACGCACAGGCGATCGACGATCGCGTGAAGCTGAGGCGCCTCCTGGGGCGTCACCTCGCGCGCGCCCATCGACGCCAGCGCGATCTTGTCCGAGGTGAAGAGCTGGACGGCGAACAGCCCGGCGGCGACGATCGCGATCGTGACCGCGCCGGCGCCCGCGGCGATAAGCACCGCGATGAGCACGGCATACACCAGCCCGAGCAGGAAGATCGTGAGCAGCATCCGGGCCTGTAGTCCGGAATCGCGACCGAATGAGGTATTTCTCGCCATAGTGCTCTTAATGGTGGCAGACGGGGTAACTGATGCCTGAACCGTCTTTATGAATATGAGAAGTCATGGAAGTTGTAGGCACTCGCGGCCGGTCTAGGGGGCTCATGCAGGCTGCGCGCGCGTATCTCGCGGGCGTCGGCAGCACCGGCTCACTGTTGGCCGTAGCAGCGCTTGTATTCATCGTAGCCAGCGCGCTGGTGGCTTTCCACGGGTGGCCTCACGTCGCGGCGCAGCAGCCCCCGGGAGAGGTCGTGATCTCGCCGGTTCCACGTCCACGGATGCTACCCCTGTGGCGCGCCGGCTGGCCGTCGTCGCGGCGGCTCCGGCTGCCGGCGCCGGTGCCGGTGCCGGTAGGGGAGCGCGAGGGCGCGCGCCGGTCGGGGCTGGTCACGGACGAGGTGGCGGCGGATCCGGATCGACCGCGCCGCCGCGCCAGACGATCGGAGCGCCGGTGAGCACCTCGGCCCCCGTGGCGACCGTGGGGGGCGGAGGGACGACGTCGTGCGGCTGTGCGACGAGCTCTGCGCCGGCGCCGCCGGCGACCCCGGTCCAGCAGCTCCAGCAGACGGTCGGGCAGGTGACGAACACGCTCGGAAACGTCGTCTCCGGCACGGGTTCTCAGCTCGGCTCGACCGTGCAGCAGACCACGAACACGGCCGCCGGCGCCGTCGGAGGCGTAAGCCCGGCCGTCGGAGGGGTGGTGCAGAGCGCCGGGTCGGGCGCTGCGCAGACCGTCACCGGCGTGACCCAGGGGCTCGGTGGCGTGCTGTCAGGCCGCGGGCAGTCGCCGGGCTCGGGGCTCGGACACTAGATTTGATCCCAGGGCGCCGCCAGCACCTGAGGGTGGCGTGCGGTCGTCCCTTGGGCGTGTCCGAGTGCCGCCGGCCTGCATAACACGACACCCGAGCGCCTCCCACGCGACCTTGCCGTACTAGCCATGCCCCACATGCTCAGCACGGCAAGGTCGAGCGGGATCGCGCGGAATGTCGTGATATGCAGGTTCTGTCGGGAGGTCGATCCGTGCCGAGCGCGCCACACCCTCTCCGGCCGCCCGATCAGCGGCCCGCGACGGCCAGCGCGCGCTCGATGAACTGCAGGCTCACGGCCTGTAGCTCGGCATCGTGCTGGACCGAGCGGTGGTGGCCGCCGGGCAGCGTGATCAGCCGGCTTGCGGGCGATCTCAGCGAGGCAGCCAGCTCGCGGGACTGCTCGACCGGCACCTGCTCGTCGCCCTCGGCGTGGAGCAGCAGCACCGGAACCTCCAGTCCTCGCGCGGCGGCGTGGACGTCGTGCTGCGCCAGGAACCGATCGAGCGCCGGGGCGTCGGCGTCAAACGTGAACCGCCCGTTGGCGAGCCCGCGTCGGAGGCCCTCGTTGCCGGCGGGGCAGATCGCGACGACCGCGGCGGCGTGTGCGTCGGCCGCGGAGATCAGCGCGAGGTAGCCGCCCATGCTCGAGCCGCGCAGCGCGATCGGCGCCGGCGCGCCGCCTCCGATGTGGAAACGCAGGAGCGCGGCCATCGACACAACGTCGTCGACCGCACGTCCGTCCATAGGTCCGGGGCTCTCGCCATGACCGCGCTGGTCGAACACGATCGCCGCGAGCCCGGCCGCGAGCGCGACCCGGGCGAAGTCGTGGTGGCTCTCCTTGCACGAGCCGGCGCCGTGGAGGATCACGACGCCCCCCGGGGGCAGTGCCGCCGGCAGCCACAGCGAGTAGGCGAGGCCGTCATGCGTGCCGATGTCGGTCGGTAACTTTGGCGTGACGGTCCGCGGCCGAGGCACGCGCCGATCATGCCAGGCTCGGTACCTGCATAACATGACCGCGAACGATGAGCGCCACCGCTGCCAGGCTGTCGCACGTTTACCCGATCGGCTCGCGGGTCAACGAGCGCGGACGGCTCGAGATCGGCGGGTGCGACGCGGTCGAGCTTGCCCGCGAGTTCGGCAGCCCGGTGTACGTGGTCGCCGAGGACGACATGCGCGCGCGGGCACGCGCGTTCATCGACGCGGTCGGCGCGCGGCACGCCGACTACGACGTTCTGTTCGCCTCCAAGGCGTTCCCCTGCACCGCCGTATATCGGCTGCTCGCCGAGGAGGGAATGGCTTGTGACGTCGCGTCGGGCGGGGAGCTGTTCCTGGCGCTGCGGGGCGGGTTCGACCCGAAGCGCATCTACTTCCACGGCAACGCGAAGTCGGTCTCCGAGCTACGAGAGGCGTTGGCGGCCGGGGTCGGGCACATCGTGATCGATTCGCTGGACGAGCTCGACATGCTCGAGCGGGTCGCGGCCGACGTGGGGCGCCGCCAGGAGGTTCTGATCCGGATCACGCCGGGGGTCGCGGGCGACACCCACCACGCGATCTCGACCGGACAGACCGACTCGAAGTTCGGGTTCTCGCCGGCGGACGCGCGCGCGGCGATCGAGCGGCTCGCCGGCGCGGAACATCTCGATCTGGTCGGGCTGCACTTCCACATCGGCTCCCAGCTACTCGAGCTCGAACCGTTCCGTGCCGCGGTGCGGACGATCGCGTCGCTCGGCGACTTCCCCCTATACAACGTCGGCGGGGGCCTCGGGGTGGCGTATCTGTCGTCGGTCCAGCCGCCGGCGGTCGCCGACTACGTGGACGCGATCGTGTCCACCGTCCATTCCGAGCTGGGGGCCGACAAGCGTCTCCTGCTCGAACCGGGCCGGGCGCTGGTGGCGAACTCCGTCGTCACGCTGTACACGGTCCAGACCGTCAAGCGCAACGTCTCGACCTGGGTCGCGGTCGATGGCGGGATGTCCGACAACCTCCGACCGATGCTGTACGGCTCGAAGTACGAGGCGGTCGTGGCCGACCGTCCACTCGCCACCCCCGACGTGCGCTGCCATCTGGCCGGCAAGCACTGCGAGTCGGGTGATGTGATCGTGCGCGACGTGTGGCTGGCCGACCCCGGTCCCGGCGACGTGATCGCGACGCCGGCCACCGGCGCGTACGGGTACTCGCTGGCCAACAACTACAACGGCGTGCCCCGGGCGCCGGTGGTCTTCTGCCGTTCGGGCGAGGCCCGCCTCGTCGTCCGCCGCGAGAGCTACGAGGACCTGGCCGCCCGTGACGTCGGCTGACGCCGTCTTCCGGATCGGCCTGCTCGGCCACGGCACCGTGGGGGCGGCATTCGCGGACCTGCTGCCGGGGCACGCGGACCGGATCGAGCGCCTGACCGGTTTGCGACCGGAGCTCTCGGGCGTGATGACCCGCCGGTCGGGATCGTTCGACCAGATCCTCGAGCAGTCCGACCTGATCGTCGAGCTGATGGGCGGGATCGACCCCACCCGCGAGTACCTGCTGCGAGCGATGCGGGCCGGCCGCCACGTGGTCACCGCCAACAAGCAGCTGCTCTCGCAGTACGGCGAAGAGCTGTGGGACGTCGCTCGGGCGGAGGGGGTGCAGCTCCGCTTCGAGGGCGCGGTCGCCGGCGTAGTGCCGGTCATCCGCGTGCTCCAGGAGTCGCTGGCGGGCGCGACGATCGACCGCGTGCACGGGATCGTCAACGGGACGACGAACTTCATCCTGACCGAGATGGGCCGGACCGGGATGACGTTCGCGGAGGCGCTGGCGGAAGCGCAGCGGCTCGGCTACGCCGAGGCGGACCCGGCCGAGGACGTCGACGGCCGCGACGCCGCGGCCAAGATGGCGATCCTCGCGCGGCTGGCGTTCGACACGCCCGTGCATCTGGACCAGGTCCGCTATGAGGGGATCGAGCACATCCAGCCCGACGACCTCGCGTACGCGCAGGAGCTCGGACTGGAGCTGAAGCTGATCGGGACCGCCGAGCGGATCGGGGACGGGTTATCGGTCCGGGTTCACCCCGCGTTCCTGTACCCGCACCACCCGCTGGCGTCGGTGAGCGGTCCGTTCAACGCCGTGACCGTCGAGTCGGAGGCGATCACCGAGATCACGATGTCCGGGCCGGGCGCCGGCGGTCCGCAGACCGCGAGCGCCGTGCTCGGGGACGTGATCTCGGCGATGATCCCGCCGGCGTCGACGCCGCCGACGAGCCAGGTGCTCGAGATCGTCCAGGACGTCGTTTCGTCGTTCTACCTGCATCTCGATGTCGCCGACGAGCCGGGCGTGCTGGCGCGGGTGGCGCTCGTTCTCGCCCAGCAGGACGTGTCGGTCAAGTCAGTCGTGCAGCGGGGCCTGGGGGCCCAGGCGCGCCTCGTGATGGTGCTGCACCCGGTGCTCGAGTCGCGATTCAGCGCGGCGGTAGAGGAGATCCGGCGACTCGACGTGCTTCGGTCGCCACCGCGCGCGATCCGCGTGCTCGAGGAAGAGTTCGGGTAGGGTGCCGCGGCGATGAAAGCCGTCCAGATCGTCGAGCTCACCGGCCCCAGGACGGCGCTTCGGCTGAACGACGTCCCCGAGCCGGCCCACGAGCACCCGATGACCCCGGGCGAGGGTGTGGTCGTCGACGTCCACGCCGCCGGCGTGTCGTTTCCAGAGGTGCTCCAGACCCGCGGCGAGTATCAGGTCAAGCCCGACGTGCCGTTCACGCCGGGGAGCGAGGTCGGCGGCGTAGTCCGCTCGGCTCCAGAGGGCGCGGCGGTCAAGTCCGGCGACCGCGTGGCGGCGTTTTGCATGCTCGGCGGCTGGGCCGAGGTCGCGGTCGCCCCGGCGTTTTTCGCGTTCCCGCTGCCCGACGAGCTCGACTATGCGCAGGGCGCCGCTCTGATCCTCAACTACCACACGGCGTACTTCTCGCTCGTCACTCGCGGCCGGTTCGAATCGGGGGAGACCGTGCTCGTCCACGGAGCCGCCGGCGGCGTCGGCACCGCCACCCTCCAGATCGCCAAGGGCCTCGGCGCGAAGACGATCGCGGTCGTGTCCACCGACGACAAGGAGCGCGTGGCGCGCGAGGCCGGCGCCGACGAGATCGTGCGCAGCGATGGCTCGTGGAAGGACGAGGCCAAGGAGATCTCCGGCGGTGGCGTCGACATCGTGATCGACCCGGTCGGCGGCGAACGGTTCACCGACAGCCTGCGCTCGCTGCGCGAAGGCGGCCGCGTGGTCGTGGTCGGCTTCACCGGCGGCTCGATTCCCGAGGTGCGCGTCAACCGGCTGCTGCTCGCGAACACCGAGGTGATCGGCGCCGGCTGGGGCAACTACGTGATCCGCAAGCCGAGGCTCAACCAGGAGATCGGCGAGTTGATCGGGCGCCTGATCGAACAGGGCTTCATCCGGCCGGTGATCGGCGGCAGGTTCCCGCTCGAGCAGGCCGCCGACGCGCTCGAGCTGATCGACGGCCGCGGCGCGACGGGCAAAGTGGTCCTGGACGTCTCTTAGCTCTGAGCCGGCGCCGGCTCTGACATGCTCCCGCCCCATGCCGGGGATCATTGAGCGCTACCGCGACCAGCTGCCGTTCGAGCTGGGCGACCCGGTCGTGTCGCTCGAGGAGGGGTCGACCCCGCTGGTCATGGCCGAGCGGCTGTCCGAACGCGCCGGCGTCGAGGTCTGGCTGAAGCTCGAGGGCGCCAACCCGACCGGCTCGTTCAAGGACCGCGGGATGACCTGCGCGGTCTCGGCCGCCGTCCGCGAGGGCGCCCAGGCGGTGATCTGCGCCTCGACGGGCAACACCGCCGCGTCGGCCGCCGCCTACTCCGCCCGGGCGGGATTACGCGGCGCGGTGATCGTGCCCGAGGGCAAGATCGCCACCGGCAAGCTCGCGCAGGCACTGATGCATGGGGCGAGGGTGGTGGCGCTGCGCGGCAACTTCGACGAGGCGCTGAAGCTGGTCCGCGAGCTCGCGAGCCGGCACCCCGTATCGCTTGTCAACTCGGTCAACGACTTCCGGATCGAGGGCCAGAAGACGGCGGCGTTCGAGATCGTCGAACAGCTCGCCGGCGAGCTCGACGCGGTCTGCATTCCGGTCGGCAACGCCGGCAATATCACCGCGTACTGGAAGGGATTCCAGGAGGTTGGGCTCAAGCCGCGCATGTGCGGATTCCAGGCCGCCGGCGCGGCGCCGCTCGTTCTCGGCGCCCCGGTCGAGCACCCGGAGACCGTGGCGAGCGCGATCCGGATCGGCAACCCCGCGCGCTGGGAGGAGGCGATGAACGCGATGACGTCATCGGGTGGCGCGGTCAGGGCCGTGACCGACGCCGAGATCCTGATGGCGTACCGCTTCCTCGCCTCGAACGAGGGCGTGTTCTGCGAACCGGCCTCGGCCGCGAGCGTCGCCGGACTGCTCGTGCACGGCGCCGGCGAGGGCGTCCACCGCGTCGTGTGCGTGCTGACCGGGCACGGCCTCAAGGATCCCGACACCGCGCTCGACCAGGCGGGCGCGGTCGTGGCGTGCGACCCTGAGCTCAGCGCGATCGAGCGCGCGGTGCTCGAGTGACGCTTGCGCGCCGCAGGCTTGTCCGGGTTCCCGCTTCGTCGGCCAACCTGGGACCCGGGTTCGACGTGCTCGCGGCGGCGATCGCGCTCCATCTCGAGCTCGAGGTGGTCGAGACCGGGACGTTCGCCGTGGACACTGAGCTGGACGTGCCGCGCGACCGCGGCAACCTCGTCGTCAAGGCGTTCGAGCGGCTGCACCCCGCGGACGGGTTCGAGTTCCGGATCTCGTCGGACATCCCGCTGTCCGGGGGGCTGGGCTCGAGCGCCGCGGCCGTGGTGGCGGGCCTGATGGCGGCCGACCATCTGTTCGAGCTCGACGCGGACGTGTTCGCGCTCGCGGCCGAGTTCGAGGGCCATCCCGACAACGTCGGCGCCGCGCTCGAGGGCGGCTTCGTCGTCTGCAACGGGGCGCAGGCGCACCGGTTCGACGCACCGCCCGGGCTCGAAGCGGTGCTTGTCGTCCCCGATGAGGGACCCCCGACCGAGGAGGCGCGAGAGGCGTTGCCCGAGACCGTGCCGATCGAGTCCGCGGTGTTCAACATCTCCCACGCTGCGATGCTGACGCTGGGGCTCGCCACGGCGGACTGGGATCTGATCTCCGCGGGCCTCCACGACGAGCTCCACCAGCCTCACCGGGCGCACCTATATCCGCGGTCGGCCGGGCTGCTCGAACGCGCCCGTAGCCTCGGGGCGTTGGGGGCGACGATCTCGGGCGCCGGCCCGACCGTGCTCGTGTGGTGCCGCTACGACCAGACCGGCCCGGTCACCGAGGCGCTCCGGCGTGAGACCGCCGGATGGGCGACGATCATGCGCGCAGGCTTCGAGCCTCAGGGCGCTGACGTCCGCGAGCTTTGATCCTTCAGCCGCTCGCGGAGCCAGTCGGCGTGGCGCTCCTGAAGCTCGCGCCCCTGGCGCGTGAAGTCGAGGATCAAGCGGAGATCATCGTCGCTGTAGCGCTCTGCCATCGGCGGGTAGAGCCTCCTCATCGGCTCGACCATCAGCTCGTTGGCGAACTCGACGGCCTTCTCGGTCGGCTCGACCAGAACCCGTCGGCGGTCGGCCGGATCGGGCACGCGGCGTGCCAACCCGGCGCGTTCTAGGCGGTCGATCACAGCGGTGATCGCCCCGGTGGTGAGCCGGCTCTCCTGCGCCAAGTCCCCAGCGCTCATGCGGCCGTGCTGGTCGAGGATGTCCAAGCACCGCGCATCGGTGCGATTGATTCCCAGCGAGTCGGCGAGCAGCTCGTCGACGGCGTCTGTCGCCCGCTGGTTGGCGCGCACCTCGTTGCCGAGTTGGGCGTACAGCTGCAGGCGCTCGGGAGATGGTTCTCTTGACATCTAAATCTCTTAGTGACTAAGATACTCGGCGCGTGAGTAAATGTTATCTGGAGGTGAAGCACACATGGAGATGGCGATCGAGGCAGACGGCCTCGCGAAGTCTTATCCGAAAGGCGTGACGGCGCTCGACGGACTGTCGTTCGAGGTCGCAAGCGGGAGCGTGTTCGCTCTGCTCGGGCCGAACGGCGCCGGCAAGTCGACCGCGGTGAAGATCCTGACGACGCTCGCCAAGCCCGATGCCGGCAAGGCGCTCGTCGAGAGACTCGACGTGGTCGCGAATCCCGATGCTGTGCGCCGGATGATCGGGGTCGTCGCGCAGGGATCGGCCGTCGACATCCAGGCCACCGGCCGCGAGAACCTGCGCCTGCAGGGTCAGATCCACGGGATCCGCGGCAAGGCGGTCGAGGAGCGAGCCCAGGAGCTGCTCGATCGGTTCGGCCTGGCCGATGCCGCCGACCGGATCGCGCGCGGCTACTCGGGTGGGATGCAGCGGCGTCTCGACATCGCGATGGCGCTCGTCCACGACCCGGCGGTCCTGTTCCTGGACGAGCCGACCACCGGACTCGACCCCGAGGTCCGCGCCGACATGTGGGCCGAGATCGCACGGCTGGCCGCCGAAAGAGGCAAGAGCGTGCTGCTGACCACGCACTACCTCGAGGAGGCCGACCAACTGGCCGAGCGGATCGCGATCGTCGACCGCGGCAAGGTGGTCGCGGAAGGCACCCCCGACGAGCTCAAGCGCGAGCTGCGCGGCGACGCGATCCACGTCGATCTCGAGCGCGAGTACAACGGCGAAGTGCGCGGTGCGGTCGGCGGGCTGGTCGGCGTTCGCGATGTCGTCGTCGACGGGCGGACGCTGAGAGCCCGCGCCGACGACGGCGGCCGGGCGGTGCCGCTCGTGCTGCAGGCGCTCAAGTCGGCCGGGGTCGAGGTGTCCTCGGTGCGGGTCGCGCGGCCGTCGCTCGACGACGTCTATCTCAAGTACACGGGCCGCACGTTCGACGCGGCCGAAGCGGAGGCAACGACCCGATGACCCTGATCCGACACACCCTGTATATGACGCTCCGCCACCTCCGCGAGCTGTGGCGCCAGCCGTGGTTCGTCGCCGTGACGCTCGTGCAGCCGGTGATCTGGCTGCTGCTGTTCGGCGCGCTGTTCAAGCGCGTGATCGAGATACCGGGCTTCCACGGCAACTCGTACATCGCGTTCCTCGCGCCGGGCGTGGTCGTGATGACCGCGATGTTCAGCTCGGCCTGGAGCGGGATGGCGCTGATCGAGGACATCAACCGCGGCGTGACCGCGCGCTTCCTGGTCTCGCCGGTCCGACGCGAGGCGCTGATCGCCGGCCGGATCCTCAAGGAGGCGGTCGTGGTCGTGATCCAGTCGCTGATCATCGTCGCGCTGGCGCTGATCGTCGGGGCTTCGTTCCCCGGCGGGGTCGGCGGCGTCGCGGCGCTGTTCGCGATCTCGGCGCTGCTCGGCGCGACGTTCGGAGCGCTCTCGAACGGGTTCGGGCTGATCATGCGCCAGGAGGAGGCGCTGATCGGGGCCGTGCAGTTCATCGTGCTGCCGCTGACGTTCCTGTCCGCGACGTTCCTGGCGGCCGACCTGATCCCGAAGTGGATGCAGCACGTCGCCGACTTCAACCCGGTCAACTGGGCGGTCGTGGCGGGCCGCTCGGCGGTGTCGGGCAACGCCGACTGGGGCATGATCGCGGCGCGGGCCGGGTTCCTGGTGGCGCTGCTGGCGCTGTCGGTGGCGTTCGCGACGCGCGCATTCCAGAGCTACCAGCGGTCGGTGTGAATTTGGGCCTCGCTGCGCTCGGCATCCGTGGGGCCGGTTCCGCCGGGCGTCCGTGCCCGGCGGTCGTTTTCCGGGGCGGGGGTCGGAGCCGGCTGGGTTTAACGGCGGGCACCTGAAGGGGGTGTGGCGGGGTTCAGCCGGGGTCCAAGCCTGGGAGCGGACCTGCATATCACGCCAATTGAGCCGGGAGTCAGGGACCGTGCCGTAGTTCGCATGTGGGGCATGCGAACTACGTCACGGTCGGCACGGTGCGCCTCGATTGTCGTAATACGCATGCTCGGGTAGCGCGCAACGCCGCCTGGCAGACCGCGAACACGCCCCGGGGGACAGCCGCACCCACCCTCAGGTGCCCGCCTTAGACGAGCCGCCGACCAGGGGCCCAGTGTTTGCCGCCGCCGGGCATGGACGCCCGGCGGAACGGCCCCACGGACGCCGCCGCAGGCGGCCCCTTACCCACCACCCGGGCCGAACAGCTGGTTCACGGGCCCGCCGCCACCGCCCGGCCCGCCACCGGAGAGCCGTCCCTGCCACACCGCCTTGGCCCCGAGGTCGCCGGTGTGGAACACGAAGTACGCGCAGAGGATCGCGAGGACCACGAGCGCGATCCGCAGCAGCATGAGCACGGCGCGGTTGGCCGCGAGCGCGTCGAGCCAGCCGAGGCCGCTGACCATGCCCGCGGCGACCCGGTGGGCGAACAGGGCGAGGATCACGGCCCCGGTGAACAGGACCATGAGGTCGCGCAGGATCATCCCGGCGTGCGCATGGCGCGCGATCAGCGCCGCCGGGCCGAACCCGCCGTTCAGGTGAAGCGCGTTGCGGAGCGCCTCGCCGGCGCCGACGGTGAGGAACGTCGCCGCCAGCGCCACCACGGTCACGGTCCCGAGCAGCACCCCGGAGCGCAGGAACCAGGCCGGGCGCACGGCCAGTACGAGTGCCCAGATCGCCGCCACGGGGATCAGCATCACCGGGACGTGAAGGAACAGCGGGTGCGCCGGCAGCCCGCTGTAGATCGTGGTGATGTGAACGGGGATCAGCGCGAGGCTGAGGACCGCGAGTCCCGCGAGCACATATTCCGCGCGGGGACGGCCGCTGGGCTCGACGCGCGCGATGGAGGGCT
>Ga0335076_10000175_pt1 | contig 53900 bp, 46 predicted proteins | sample Lox_Sample_25_FD_206717 | JGI IMG/M metagenome (GOLD analysis project Ga0335076, IMG submission 206717) | Soil microbial communities from Loxahatchee National Wildlife Refuge, Florida, United States - Lox_Sample_2.5 | ecosystem: Environmental > Terrestrial > Soil > Wetlands | place: USA... | reverse complement strand
CCAAGTCTGCCCTGGAGGATTTTCAGCTTCGGCAGAGAAACTACGGCCTTGCGAGTCGACGTCGATTGACCCATCCGGAACCGATGATGGAACAACACAACAAGATTTCTCAGCCATTGCGCGAGCGCGTTCCGGCTTTGCGTTACGTCTTTATCGCTGCAGGCCTTTAACGCCGGCCTCGCGCGCTTGAGTTCATAAGCGCTGCCGTTGAAAACACTTCTTGACGGTTTGTTCGATCTCGGCCTGCAAAAGACGCACGACCTGCATCGTGAGGCTGCTATTTTTTGTACGCGCCGGAACGCTGATAAACAACTTCTGATGAAGTTCTTCGGCCTGACGCAGCGGCACGAAGCGGAGCTCCTTATTCGCGACCTCTCGGTAAACATCGAGCCAAGTCAGCAAGCTAATGTGATGTCCATCCTGAAGGCCCCCCTTTATGAATTCAACCGAATTCGAGGTAACCGATGCAAGTAAAGAAGCTCCTTCTTGTGTCAGGGCATTCTCGATCAAGTCTCTGAAGGCAAGCGAACTGTCCGGCATCACGACAGGGTACCCAATACAGTCACCGAGGCTTGTCGATTTGCACTTGGCGAGAGGATGGCCCGGAGCGACCGCCACCGCGATCGGGACAGGAATGGCGAAGGCTGTTTCGATGCCGGGGCGAACCGGCATACTGAAGGCAATGGCTACGTCCAGATGTCCGGCCGAGAGCTGATCGGCAATAGCATCGGTTCCTCCAACAAACGCCTGCAGCGTGATACGCGGATGCTGCCGCGTTATGTCTCTGAAAATGCGCGGCCCTAAGTCACGGCCAAAGCACTCCATCATACCGACGGCAACGTGACCTCGCCGCAGACCTTTCAGCTCCTGCAAATGTGCTCGAACTCTGCTCTGGGCGCGACGCCATTGCCGGATTTCCACCAAGATTGCTTCCCCCGCCGCCGTTGGCCGCATCCCCTTTGGCAGGCGCTCGAACAAGGCAACGCCCAGTTCGGCTTCAAGATTGAGGATGTGCCGGTTTACCGCGGAGGGAGATGCGTTCATGCGACCGGCGGCCCGCCGAATCGAGCCGGACCGAGCAACTTCATCAATCAAAATGGCCGCTTGCGAGACGAGAGGCATGAATCCAGCCTGTGCGCATTTTGCGTACACTGAGTGTCAAATTATGCGCTTGGATGCAAGGGGCGCCCCAATCTAAGGCTTCATGTGACCGCGATGCGGGAATGCAAAGGATGCCGATGCTCGACAAGCTTTTTGAAGGCGCCAATTCCGAGCCGGAGCTTGCCGTTACTCTTCTGGGTACCGGGTCGGTGCTTCCCGAAATTAAGCGTTTCGGGCCGTCCACTCTTGTCAGGGCCGGCCGGCAAACTTTTCTCTTCGACTTCGGCCGGGGGCTGACCATCCGGCTCGCTCAGATCGGTATTCACCCATCCACGATCGACGCCAACTTCCTGACCCATTTTCATTCGGACCACACCGTCGGTCTGCCGGACGTGTGGCTCACGGCTATGGTGCCGGCGATCGACGGTTCAGGGATCGGCCGCAAGACCGCGATGAACCTGATCGGACCGAAGGGTACGGCCATCTTGGCCGCGGGGTTGAAACAGGCCTACGCAGCCGACGTGGCGATCCGCTGCGCGTGTGACGGGACACCGCTTTCCGGGACCGATTTGAATGTCACCGAGTTTCAGGGTGACGGAGTCGTTTATGAGGCAGACGGCGTGGTCGTGACGGCGTTCACCGTGGACCACGGCCATGAGGCGATCAGGCCGGCCGTCGGATTCCGCGTCGACTACAAAGGACGATCCGCGGTCCTTTCCGGCGACACGCGCTACTGCGACAATCTGGTCCGCGCCGCACGGGGAGCCGACATTCTCGTGCATGAAATCATGATGGCCCCGGACCGCGCTCTGAAGGTCCCGGGTTCCCGCGTGCCCAGGGTTCTTACCTATCATACCAACCCGGAAGCCGCGGGCCGCGTCTTTTCCCAGGTGCTGCCCAAGGTCGCCGTCTATACCCACCTTATCTTGCCTGGGGGCGGAGGCTCGCCGCCGCCAACTCTCGACAGCTTGATCGCGGCGACGCGCGCAACCTATGGCGGCCCTGTTGTCGCCGGCGCGGACCTCGACCGGATCGTCAGTCGCGCGGACGGGGTCTTCGTCCAGCACTTCGACGCAGCAGCGCAACGCTACGACACGGAAATCCCAGCGCTGCATTTTGCGTGAGGCCGCACAATGCATCCTGCCGCGATCCAATTTCATGACGTGGCGCAGATCTACAAAACCCGCGACGGTCGCTCGATCGAAGCGCTGCAGAGCGTCAGCTTCGATGTGACCCGACACGAATTCATCGCGGTGGTCGGCCCGAGCGGGTGCGGAAAGTCAACGTTGGTGCGACTGGCCGCCGGGCTGATCCAGCCGACGCGAGGTGAGGTTCGAGTCTATGGGCAAAGCGTTCTTGAGCCGCGCGACGATGTTGGAATCGTTTTTCAGAAGCCTACGTTGCTTCCGTGGTTCGATGTCATCGGCAACGTCGTCTTTCCCATGAAGCACAAGTATGGGCATGTAACGAACGAGGAAAGAACCAGAGCGTGCAGCCTGCTGGCTCTTGTCGGTCTAAGCGGCTTTGAGAGTAAGCGCATTGACGAGCTCTCAGGCGGCATGCAGCAGAGGGTTGCCATCGCGCGAGCCCTTTTACTCGATCCCGACATTCTCCTCATGGACGAACCGTTCGCCGCCCTGGACGCGCTCACACGCGATGAAATGAGCTTCGAGCTCCTGCGCATTTGGACACAAAACCCCAAGACGGTGGTTTTCATCACCCACTCCATCGCAGAAGCCCTACTCCTGGCGGATCGCATCATCGTGATGACGCCACGTCCGGGCACAGTTCAGCACGTGGTCGATGTTTCATTGCCGCGCCCGCGTTCCATGCAGACACTTCAAGAGCCACGGTTCAACGAGATGGTCGGCGGAATAAGGTCTCTGCTCTATTCGAATGTCTCGACGGGATGAGCCATGATCTCGGCACACGGCCTCTATTCGAGAATCGGTGCGGTACTGACCTTCGTCGGTCTTGTTGCGGTGTGGGAGCTTACAGCTCGGCTCCGGTTACTTCCCGCATTCCTTCTTCCGGCTCCTTCGGATGTCATCCGCGCGTTCGGCAGCATCCCGGCATCCGCGTGGCTCCAACACATAGGCGCAACAATCCGAGTCTCTGTCGTGGGGCTTATCGTAGCGACCGCCGTCTCCATACCAATCGCTATCGCGCTGTCGCGATCCCGATTTCTTTCCCAGACATTGTACCCGCTGCTCATCGTCGTTCGGTCGCTGCCGATTGTCGCGATTGCCCCCATTATCATCGCTCTGGCCGGCACCGGCGACGTGCCGCGCGTTATCATTACCTTCCTAATCACATTCTTTCCAATCGTGGTCTCGACGGCGGCGGGTCTGGCTCAGGTGCCTCCCGAGTTGATCGAGCTCTCGCGTTCGCTCAAAGCGTCGACGCGGCGCGAGATGCTCGACGTGCGGCTGCCCTCCGCAGTTCCCTACATTTTCGCTTCGCTGAAGGTTGCAAGCACACTTGCGGTCACCGGGGCCGTCGTGGCCGAGTTCGTGGCCGCCGATCAGGGCATTGGCTACGTGGTCGTGGTGTCTACGTCGAGCTTCAAAATGGCCATGGCATTCGCCGCCCTGGTCGTTCTCGTTTTTCTTAGCCTCATTCTCTTTTATTCGATCGACGTCATTCAGCGCTGGTTTTTTCCCTGGTCCATACCGAGGCAACCATGAGTGACCTGTCGACAACGAAGCGCTCCCAATCGAACCACGAACAATATCTCCGACGCGCCTTCGACGTCGCGCGCCAGTCACTCGAGCGCGGCGATCATCCATTCGGCGCAATTCTCGTTGGACCAGACGGGGAGTGCCTGCACGAGCAAGGCAATGGATTTTCAAGCGAAGGTCGCGACATGACCGCGCACGCCGAGCGTCTTTTAGCGACGTGGGCGTCGAAGCACTACAGCCCCGACTTCCTCGCAGGTTGCACGCTCTATAGTTCTGCCGAGCCCTGCGCGATGTGTGCGGGCGCGATCTATTGGTCCGGAATCGGGTGCGTTGTTTTTGGACAGACCGAACGGAGCTTGAAAGCCCTGACCGGAAAAAGTCCCGAAAATCCCACGCTGGACATTCCTTGCCGCGACATCTTTGCCAAGGGGCAGCGACATATCGAAGTCATCGGACCGTTGCTGGAGGCCGAGGCGATCGCGCTTCACGCGAATTTTTGGGTTGGAAGAGATGCGTAGTGCCGTTTGCTCGATGAATTCACATCCAATGAGAAGGAGCTTTGCGATGCCGCTCTCGCGCATGTTGTTCAACAGGGCCGCCATTGCGGCGGCGCTCCTGGTCATGCTTACGCCAAGGCTGGCGCATGCGGCTGAGATGACCAAAGTCAAGTTTTCACTCGATTGGACCGTCGGCGCTTCCACGGCCGCATATATCCTGGCTCGAGATCGCGGGTATTTTGCCGAGGAAGGCGTCGACGTGAGCATAGACCCCGGCAAGGGCGGATCGAGCTTTGTCGAGCGGCTGGTGGGGGGCGTCTACGACATCGCGGTCGGCGATATGACGCCCTACATCCAATATCTGGGCAATAATCCCGATGACGACACTATGCGAGCTGTTTATGTCGCGAGCAACGAGTCGCCATATGCGTTTATTAGTCTGTCAAAGAACGGCATCAACAAGCCCGCGGACATCATGGGAAAGAAGATCGCGTCCGCAGCCTTCGCGGCGACGCGGGCAGCGTGGCCGGTTTTTGCGAAGGTCAACAATCTTTCGGAGACTGGCGCCACCTGGCAACTCGTTGATCCAGCCGTGCGCGGCGCGATGCTGGTGCAAGGCTCGGCTGATCTGGTTGCAGGGTTTACGACCGATGTCCCGCTGTTCGCGCACCTCGGTGTAGCGCCCGATCAGTTCAGCCTGATCAAATACAAAGACTACGGCGTCCAGTTCTACTCCAATACGCTCGTCGCAAGCCGCTCGTTCATCGGACAAAAGCCTAAGGCCGTCGCGGCATTCGTTCGTGCGGCCAACCGAGGACTCAAGGCCTTAATCGAGGACCCGGAGGCTGCAATCGCCGCAGTCAAGAAGGCAAATCCTCTCATTGATGAGAGCACCGAGCGGCAAATACTCGATATTTTGCTCAGAGACGTGATCGTCACGCCCGAAACGCGAAAGAACGGGCTCGGCGCGGTTACCATCCCGCGGCTGTCGGCGCAGGTCGACGAAATCGCATCGACCATGCAGCTCCGAAGCAAGCCGCCCTTGGATCGGGTCTTTACACCCGATTTTCTCCCGGCCGAAGCCGATCGCCAAATCCATTAGATCCTTCACCGCACAATCGGGTCGCGTAGGAAAGGATTTCACATGACTTCCCAACTGACAGCGGTATCGGTCCATCGCGCCAGCATCCCAATCATCGACATCTCGGGACTCTCGTCCTCGTCGCCAAAAGAATACGAAGCAGTGGGGACCGCGTTGCGCTCGGCGTGCTTGGACAAAGGCTTCTTTTATATATCCCATCATGGCGTGCCCGACGAACTGATCCGGCGGGTCTTTGATCAGGCGCGAGCATTCTTCGCTCAAACGGAGGCCGACAAGAAGGCAATAAACGCAGGCCGCACAGGTCCCAACCGGGGCTACGAGCCAGTTGGTACCCAGGTCCTCGAAAAGGGGATGCCCGCAGACCTTAAGGAGAGTTTCTTGATCGGGCGAGAGCTCTCCGCCGATGACCCTCGCGTCATTGCAAAGCGCTTCGATCACGGCCCCAACTTTTGGCCGCAAGGACTGGCTGACTTCCGGAGTGCGATGCAGGCCTACTACGAGGCGATGCTGAAGCTTAGCTGGCGTGTCATGGAAGGCTTGGCCCTCTCGTTGCGGCTTCCAAAAGATTATTTTGCGTCATTTAACCAGGACCCGATCGCCACACTGCGTCTTCTCCACTATCCACCGCAGCCCGCAGTCGCAGCGTACGGCGAGAAGGGATGCGGAGCGCACACCGACTTCAGCGCAATCACCCTCCTCCTTCAAGATGACTGCGGCGGCTTGCAAATCTGGGACGAGGCCAACAGCCAATGGATCTACGCCGAGCCAGTCTCCGGCACTTACATCGTCAACCTCGGAGACATGATGGCGCGGTGGACCAACGACATGTATCGCTCCACTGTTCACCGCGTCGTCAATTTTTCGGGTCGAGAACGTTATTCGATACCGTTTTTCTACAGCGGTCACGCTGACTATCCGATAGAACCCATTCCAACCTGCATGGTGAACGGCGGGATCCAGAAATACCGCAAAACAACTGTCGAGGCGCATCTTCGCGAAAGGATTCTCGCAACACGCGGCTGACGCCTCTTTCTCACCACCCTGTTCACCGTTCGGCATTCGCAGAAGAATTGCATGAAAGAGGGGCTGCGCCATAGTACGACCGAAGGCGCGAACCGAAAGCGCGGCTTGCGATGAACTCGGGCGCGCGACCGGCCGCTGCGCAGCGCATTCTGCGCGCTGGTTCCCTGCGGGAAGCGGCGGAGCAAGCTACGCGTTTCGCCAGCGAGGCACGGCTGGTGGCTGGAGCCACGGCGCTGCAACTCGAATGGCAGCGCGGCGTACGTCCGCCGCCTTATCTCATCGACCTTAACGGATTGACCGAGCTCAATGGCGTAGGAGAGAGCGCCGACGGTGCTATTCGCATTGGTGCGTTAACACGACTCTGCGAGCTCGAGAAGGTCATCGCCCGACAGTTCCCGCTGCTGGCAGAAGCCGTCCGACGGATCGCCGCACCGGGTGTTCGGCAGCTGGCGACCATAGGGGGCAACATCGCGGCCGGCGCAGGTTGTCTTATCCCCCCTCTGCTGGCGCTCTCAGCGTCGGTCGAGATCTTCGATGAAACAAGCGCGTCGCAAGTCATGCCATTGCGACACTGGCTCTCTCCTGCCGCGTCGCGAAAGGGAATCATCGTCTCCATTTTGGTGTTACCACTCCCCCCTCGCCATCGCGCCACACACCGCAAAATTGGACTGCGCGCCGCTTTCAGCCCAAGCGTCATCGGTGCCGCGGGTGTCCTCGCACTCGACCCGCGAGATCGCATCACGAGTGCGCAGCTCGCAGTCGGCGGGGGAATTGTGCCGCCGCGGTGTCTCGATCGCGCCGCGACGAATCTCGTCGGTCAGTCCGTCCAATCGATCGATTGGAAGGAGTTGCGCGATCACATCGCCGAAGAGATTGACGCTCCCTCGGATCCGACGCGTAGCGCTCAATACCGCAAGTTCACTGCGGCCAATGCGCTTGCCGTGGGTCTCGGCGGCAGATCGGCGATCGAGGGTGTTTGCGGTGCCTTGCCTAAGCAGACGCGCCGGATCCCCGCACCGGCACCGGCACCGGCAGAGGTCGAGGTGTCGCACCGCAGCCTCCCCGATCGCTGGCGCATTCGTCCCGACATCGCGGACAAGGTGGCTGGACGATTCGCCTACCTTACCGATCACCGGCAGCCCGGCATGTTGATCGGACGCATTCTCCGAGCCGGGATTGCCCATGCGCGCATTGTTTCGCTGGACACGTCGGCGGCAGAATCCCTGCCGGGGGTCGTGGCGGTCGTCACCGCCAAGGATGTCCGCGGGCAAAACAGCTTCGGCATCGTTGTGCAGGATCAGCCCGCGCTCTGCGCCGACAAGGTACGCTTTGTCGGCGATGCGGTCGCCGCAGTCGCCGCGGTCGATGACGAGACGGCCGCACGCGCGCTTAGCCTGATCCGCATAGAGTATGCGCCGCTGCCGATCATCGATGACATGGCAACGGCGCTCGCCCCAGGCGCCGCACCCGTTCATACCGCGGGCAACCTGCAGCGCGAGCTTCATTTTGTGCGCGGCGAGGTTTCCACGGCCTGGCGCCGATGCGCGCACATCATCGAAGAGTTGTACGTGACGCCGCGCCAAATGCACGGCTTCATGGAAACCGAGGGCGGCTACGCCATCCCGGAGACCGACGGTACCTTGACCGTCTGCGTTGGCGGACAGCATGGCGCGCGCGATCGCCTGCAGCTTGCGCGCATTCTGGCGATTCCAGAGAGCCGCATCCGTGTCGTCACCAGCCCGACCGGCGGCGCCTTCGGCGGCAAGGACGAGTTGACGGTGCAGCCGGCGCTGGCTCTGCTCGCGCTAAAAAGCGGCCGGGCGGTCCGCCTGCAACTCGATCGCACCGAGTCGGTGATGACCGCGCGGCTGCGCAACCCGATGCATATCCGCATGCGCACCGGCTGTGACGCCGACGGGCAGCTGCTCGCGCAGGAGGTCGATGTCATTTCAGAATGTGGAGCATATGCCTCGCTCAGTCCGTCGGTACTGGAGACAGCACTGGAACATGCCTGTGGCCCTTATGACATTCCGAATGTTCTCACCCGCGGCCGCCTTGCTTACACCAACAATGGCATCTGCGGCGCGTTCCGTGGCTTCGGCGCCAATCAGATGGCGTTCGCGGTCGAATGTCAGGTGTCGCGGCTCGCCGAAGCTTTAGCGCTCGATCCGATTGAGATTCGCCGGCGCAACCTGCGCCGACCGGGATCGCTCGGTTATCTTGGCCAGCGTGTGGCGCCGACCGAACGGCTCGTCGAAATGCTCGATGCCGCAGCCACGAGCGATCTCTGGCAGCACCCGCGCGGGCCCGCGGACGATGAACGCACGGCGATCGGCGTTGCACTGGCGATGAACTATCAGGGCAACGGTCTCGGTTCGCTGCTTCCGGACGTGGGTGCCGGCCGCCTGCGGCTGTTGCCGGATGGGCGGATCGAAGCAGCCTTTGGCCTCGACGAGATGGGCCAGGGCGTGGTGGCGGTCATCCAAGCCGCGCTTGCGGCGGCGCTCGGCTGCGACCGCGACGATGTATTCCCGGTCTTCGGTGATACTGGGCGCACGCCGGACTCCGGCCCCACCTCCGCCTCGCGTGGCACCTACGTGATCTGGAAGGCCGCCAACTTGATGGCGCCCGATTTCGGCGGGCAGCTGCGCGAAGCAGCTGCGCGCGTCCTGAATCAGCTGCCCGAAGATCTGGTAATTATGCGGGGAGGGCTGCGCAGTTGCCGGGCGAACAGCAAAGATCCGGCCATCTCATTCGCGGCGCTGGCCGCGCAACTGCCGCCCGGCCAGCGGCCATACGCCGATTGCATCTTCGAATATCCCAAGACCGACTGGCAGAGTCACAATGCGCGCTTTGTCTTCGCCTTTGGCGCGACGCTTGCACGCGTTGCGGTCGATCGCATCACTGGCGAGATTCGCGTTCTTGATCTCCACCAACACACCGCCGCCGGTCCGGTGCTCGATGTCGCCGCGTATCTCGGGCAAATCGAAGGCGGCGGCCTCCAGGGTCTCGGCTACACGCTGACCGAGAACTTCGTCATGAGGGCGGGCGTGAGCGTCGCCAACAATTTTGACGGCTACATGCTGCCGACAATCGCCGATGCACCGATAACCAGCCGCGTCTTCGCGCTGGAGGAGCTTGATTGTGATGATCCGTATGGGCCGCGCGGCGTCGGCGAGCTCGGCGTTGCCGCTGTGATGCCGGCAATCGCCGCTGCCGTCGCCGACGCTGTGGGTGTCTGGCCAACAGTCGCGCCAATATCGCCGGAGGAGCTGCTGATGGCTAAACAGCGGCCACAGTCGTGAACGAACTCGTCCCGGCTGGGACAGTGACGATTCGATTCTGCCTCAACGGTGTGGAGCATACAGCCCGCACGCGCGCCGATGCCCGGCTGGTCGACCTGCTGCGGGAGCATTTCGCGCTGATTGCCGCCAAAGCAGCCTGTCGCATCGGCCGATGCGGATCTTGCCTCGTTCTGCTGAATGGAAATGCCGTCAATGCCTGCCTTCTGATGGCTTGGCAGATCGACGGCGCAAAGATCATTTCGCCGGAGGCTCTCGCCATCCTGCCCGAGGGTCGAATCGTGCATGAGGCGTTGGTCGCAGAGGTTGCTTTCCAATGCGGATACTGTGCGCCGGGCTTTGCGGTCGCACTAACCGCCTTGTTGCGCACTCAACCTGATGCCGACGAGATCGCGATTCGCAGCGCATTGGAAGGAAATATCTGCCGTTGTACCGGTTACTCCTCAATTCTTCGCGGCGCCATCCGTGCCCAGAAACAGCTGGCCTCGCAAAAGGCCGCTAACCGCGATGTCGCCAATGAGTCATGAGCCGCCCTCCGCGCTTGCCGCGCTGCCGCGGCCTTTTGGGGCTCACGATTCACTCCAATGCCACGTTGAAGGTCGTCGTAATCGGCCCGCAAACATTATTCCTGTAAGAACGACTTAACTCATTTTCCAGCGGCAACTGGTTTCTTCTTGCGAATATTCGGTTTTTTCCGTCGTCCGCGTTTCTGCTTTTTCGTTTCGGAGCCTGTCTCCGGCTTCAGGCCCAAGGAGTGTGCGATTTCGTCCCATAGGCCGAATGTAGTTGCAGCCCGCTTCAACTCCTGGATCTGCCGTTTCAGGTTCTCCGCCGCGTCGAAAACCGCCTTGCGCTTTAAAAGCAGGCCCAAGTCCGCGACGGGGAGGCCCGATGAATTCGGCGGGAAAATGGAACCCATCACACGATCTGCTCGGTGGTAAACCGCTTGAGAGTCGCGGGGAGAAATTTCGATGAAGAAGCCCTCGGCAGCCAGCCCAGCCGTCCAAAGCTACCAGACGAATTCGGGCGCGGGCAGGCAGTCAGCTGCTTTTCCACTGACCTTTCGTCGATGTTTGCAACAACATCGGCAGCGCCTCCGCTCAATTCTTAGGAAGGTTCCCAACAGCCATTGATCACCCGCTCATCAATCCAGCAACGAGGCGTCTTCGCCAAATTACCGGGCCGCGCCCATCTAACCGGCAAGGCGTACCGGCCCAGGCTTCTTCGGCTCAAAGAGAGCAACCAAATCATCAAGAATCGGCGAATAGGCTGCGTGGGTGCGCATCATCCAGCTTCGCAGGCCCTCGCTGTTGTGATGCTTCTTCCGCTCGTTGGGCAGATCAATCCGGTGGTTCTTGGCCGCGTCGCGAATCGTCGCCATCGGGTCGAGCCCTTCCTCGACCTTCTTGATCTCGCGACGAAGAACGCGCCGATACATCGCGATGCCTTGATCGGACGCCCCGAGATTTTCACGCGTGCGATCGGCGATAGGTCCCTGGGTCACCCAGGCCATGATGTCCTGGCTTTCGACGTTGTCGAGAATGAACTCGCCGTCCTTGTTTTTGAACGGAACCTCATAGAGGTGCACTCTTTCGGTCAGCTTCGGATCGACCTTGGCGTCCTTCGGTGGCACGTAAGCCGAGTACCAGAAGTGCATGGTATTGGTGTCATCGACAGGCACGCGAATTTGGAAGGCGTAATAGCGCGAGTTCTGGTCGCCGTTTCCGACCGAGAGCATGTTCGGGAAAACCACCGGGTGGCCGACGCGCCAATCGTCGGAATCCTCGGAATGACCCGCCAGCAATCGATGCTTTGTTATGCCGTATTCGAATTCGCGGAAGGCGATCTTCTCGTGCTTGGCACTGATCGCGACCTTGACGCCTTCATTCTCCTTGATGAACTCGTAATGGTGACCGTGCAGCCATTCGGTGTGAATGGGATCGAGCGAATTCTCCATGATCTGCAGCCAGTTCACCGGGACCACCGTGCTGCCGAGCATCTTGATGGTTCCTTCCGCGACGAACCCGTCATAATGCGGAAGCAGCGGACGAGGTTCGGGACCCAGATATGCGAAGAGAAGCCCGCCGAGCTCCTCGACCGGATAGCCCTCGGTCCCGACTTTATCGCGAAAGGCCGTTTTGTCGGATTCGTTCGGCTGGTTCAAACACTGCCCATTTCGGGCAAATTCCCAGCCGTGATAGGGGCAGCGGATGCCGTCTCGGGTCGGGATGCCGTAGGCCAGCGAAGCGCGGCGGTGCGGACAAAACTCGGCGATCAAACCGAGCCGACCTTGCCGGTCCTTGAAGAGAACGAGATCCTCGCCGAGCAGCCGCACGCGCTTTGTCCATTTGTCCGTCATTTCCACTGCGGCGGCGATCGGCTGCCAGTAGCGCCGCAGCAGATTACCCGCCGGCGTTCCCGGTCCAACGCGTGTCAGCATGTCGTTCTGCTCGGCAGTCAGCATGGATCGTTTCCCTTTCGCCGTTTTGTCCTGCGGGACCGCAACGCGGCGCTCTGCGGTCCGAAATTGTGGGCCTCTGCTTACGTCAACAGGGCCATGTCTTCAAACCAGGTCTTCAAACCAGGTCTTCAAACCAGATCTTCAAACCGGGTGCGGATCGAGCAGCCGGGCTCTCCCAAACTCGAATTTGACGATATTACGCCTGGTTAGTCCAAGACCAAGACATTGAACGGCTGGTGGCCATCGTCGAAAGTGCTGGTTGGCTCAAAGCAGGACGACCCGCCGAGGAGTGCGAGAACCGTCCTAGCCGAGCCGGGCGCGTTCGCGCTAAGATGATGCAGCAAAAAAGAAAAATAGCTCTGCTTCCGGGCTCGGGAAGGCCGCGAGGGGTATGATAGGACACGTGAGATCGGAAAGGCTTCGCCTGGGATTGGTCGGTTTAGGCGCGGCCGGAAGGGCTTTTTTGCCCGCGGTTCTTGCCCACAACAGCTTCACCTTGGCCGCGGTGGCTGATCCGGACCACCAGGCGCGCGCCGAGATCGAACGGCAAACCGGCGCTCCCGGCTTCGACGGCCTGCCGTCGATGCTGGCAGGGAGCGATCTCGATGTCGTCTACATCGGCACTCCCACCGAACTGCATCGCGACCACGTGATGCTCGCCTGCGCGGCACGCAAGCACGTCCTGACCGAAAAGCCGATGTCGACTTCGCTCGACGGCGCCAAGGCCATGGTCGACGCCGCGCAAGCGGCGGGCGTTCTGCTCATGGTCGGGCATTCCCACAGCTTCGACCTCCCCATTCGCAGCATGCGCGAGATCATCGCCGCCGGCACGCTTGGACGGGTGCGGATGATCCAAACCTGGTGTTTTACCGATTGGATCTATCGGCCACGCCGGCCCGATGAATTAAATCCTGACCTCGGCGGCGGAGTGACGTACCGGCAAGGCGCGCATCAATTCGACGTCATCCGCCTGCTCGGCGGTGGATTGCTTAAGAGCGTGCACGCCACCACCTTCGATTGGGATCCGGCGAGGAAATCCATAGGCGCGCACGTTGCTTATCTGCAGTTTAGCGATGGCGCCGTGGCGACCGCCGTCTATAACGGCTACGGATACCTGCCGAGCGCGGAGCTTTGTTTCGACATAGGCGAATGGGGGCTGCCGCAGAAACCGGAAGATCGCACTCCCGGCATGCGCGCAGGCGCGCAGGCGAGCGCCGCCGACGAGCTGGCGGCCAAACGCAAACGCGCCAAGACCGCAATCCCGGCCGCGGCACCTTTTCAGCCGTTTTTCGGACTCACGGTCGTGAATTGCGAGCGGGGCGATCTACGCCAATCGCCTCAAGGCATCTATTTGTATTCCGAGAACGGACGTGAAGAGATCGTCCTGCCAACCGATCGCAGTCCGCGGTCGCTCGTGCTCGATGAACTGGCGGATGCCATCCTCCGCGACGCGCCGCCCATTCATGATGGACGATGGGGCCTCGCTAATCTCGAAGTCTGTGCGGCCGCCATTGCATCGTCGCAAAGCGGCCGCGATGTCGAACTGGTCTATCAGGTGCCCGTTCCGGCGCTGGGCCGTTCCGATATCCTTGCGACCTCGCAACATACGGCCCGGCATATCTGACGCCGCCCCGACGCGAGCCGAATGGAGCCGCTCATGCAATCTCTTGCGTTGGAAGTCTCGGACGATCAGCTACGCCTGACGATTTCGCCGGCCGACGGCCGGTTCGGACGCCTGGAATTCCGGGCTGCCGATCTCGATGCTTTCATCCGCAAACTGACCGAGTGCCGCTCCAGAATGTTTCCGGTGCATCCGGCCAAGCCGCCGGCGAACGCCGACCGGCTTTATCGCGCCGATAATCTGCTGTTGGACGTGAGCGCCTGCGAGACCCTCCCGGCAATTCAAATCGCGATGCAGCATCCAGGTTTGGGTTGGACCGCAACAACGCTGTCGCGCGATCAGGCCGAAGACTTACAAAGCGCCATCGATTTTGCACTGCAGGATGTTCCGCGCGACTCCACGACCGCGTAGCGGTTGGGCGAGATTATTCGCGCTCAGGTCCCCTCGCCGCGGGTCGCGATGGATCCGCGCTCCATGCCGACCAGGAACCGACATAAAGCGCAGGTTCGAGACCGGCCAGTATCATCGCCGCGACGGCATGCGCGGCGGAATTGCCGCTGCCGCAATAGACGCCGATCTTGCCGGAGCGATCTGCACCGAGCGAAGCAAAACGCGCGCCCAGATCGTTTGTCGATTTGAATTTCCCGTCGGCGATATTGTCGCCCGCGGCCGCGTGGATGGCGCCGGGAATATGTCCGGTGCCGGCTTTTGCCGGGTCGCCGACATAAGATGAGCGCGGCCGGGCGTCGAAAAGCTTCCCCTGCTTTGCCAGAGCTGCCGCTTCGTCGGCCTCGATGGTCGGCATATGGCCGGGTGTCAGCACTACGTCGCCGGTTTGCGCCGCCTGCGTGGAGAAGTGATTGGATGACGGGCGACGCGCCGCGGCCCAGGCCGCATGGCCACCGTCGAGAATGCGGACATTGTGCTGACCGCCCCAACGCAGCGTCCACCACGCGCGGCAGGCCTGCGCGCCGCCGGCGTTGTCGTAGACCACGACGACGCTGTCGCCTCGGATGCCCCAGGCGCGTGCTTTGTCCTGGAGCTCGTTGATATCCGGCAGCGGCCGCCGGCCGGATAGTGCCGTCGGCTTTCCGGAAAAATCCGATGCCAAATTCACCGACAAAGCCCCGGGGATTTTCGGCCGATCGTCCGGCGCCGCGCCCGCTTCGTCCAAAACATCGAGCAGGACGACGGGCGCCGTTTTCGCGCCGAGGAGCAGCGTCAGCTCCTCGACGGTGATCAGTGTCCCGGCACGGGCATCGTTCACGGGAACGGCCTTACGCCGTCATGGTCGCGCGATAGAGGATGCGGCGGCCGCTGCCGTAATCCTTGATGCCCTTGTGCTGCACCACGCGATTGTCCCAGATTGCCAGAGCGCCGCGCGTCCAGGTGTAGCGCGCGGTGGCCTCCGGCGATTTGATCATATCGAAAAGGATGCCGAGAATGTTCTGGCTCATTACCCGGCTGACTCCTTTGATGTAGTTTGTGTAGGACTCGTTAACCGCAATCCATTTGCGGCCGGTCGCTGGATGCACGCGAACGAGCGGCATTTCGAAGGGCGGCATGCGCATACGTGCATCCGCCGCTTCCTTCGGATCGAGATAACGGTCGGTAATATGGCCGGTCGCGTCGGCCGACTGAATCACGGTGAGCGATTCAAGGTAGGCCGCGAACAATGGATCAAGGTGTTCGTACACCCAGGCCGCGTTGGCAAAGATCGTGTCGCCGCCGCTGTCGGGCAGTTGATGAGCGAACAGCGCGGTGAAAGCCGGCGCGTCGGGACGGAAGCCGCCATCGGCATGCCAGATATGATTGCGCAGATTCTTGTCCTTCATCGAATCGATCATGGTTGCGTCGGGATTTTCCGGCGCGCGCGGCGTGTGCGGCCCCGCATAGTGGAAGAACTCTCCGAGAAAGCCGGCGAAGGCGGTGAAGTTTTCCGCCGTCACCGTGCCGGGCTCGAACACCACCAGGCCACGATTGTGGAGAACATCGCGTAGCGCCGAACGGAATTCATCGGTCAGCGGTTTGCCGTCAAATTTGAATCCCGAGATGATGGAGCCGAGCGCGGGCTGGATTGGCGTAACCCGCACGCCCGCCGGCATTGCAGAATCCGAAACCAGTCTGACCGGTGAAGTGGACATGGGCAGTGACCTTCCCTTGCGACCATTGTTGTTCGAAACGAAACGTGATTTTGCAAGTTTTTAGGATACCGGGCAAGTTGGCGGCCCTGACATAAAAAGCAGGGCTCGTCTGCATTTTCTTGCGAATTTTTGGACCTGTCGTGTATCCCGCGGCGCGATTGTGCATAGCAGCAATTGCGACGTCAGCTGTCACGTCGTGCGGCTTCAATCGATTGCTTCGCGATTGACGCTGACCTGAAATTATCGCTAGGTCGACGATCAGACGGCAAAAGCCGGGATGGGACGCTGGGAGAATGAAATGTTTGGCTTGCGGCATGCTTTTGGCATCTTCTGTTTGCTGATCCTTTCGGCCTCAACCGCTTTTTCGCAAAGCGCCAAATACCCCGACAAACCGGTCACGATCATTTCCGACTCGCCGGCCGGTTCGTCGCCGGACGTGGTCGCGCGTTTTATTGCGGAGGGTCTCGGCAAGCTATGGGGCCAAGAGGTCATCGTCCTCAACAAGCCGGGCGCAAATGGCAGCATTGCCGCCCACGCCGCATCCGATGCACCAGCCGACGGCTACACATTATACAATGCGACGTTGTCGACCTTTGTGGCACTGCCAACGATTGCGCCGAATCTCCCGGTCAAACTGCCACGCGACTTCCTGCCGGTGGGCTACGCCTGCGATCAGCCGATGTTCATTGCCGTCTCGCCGACGCTCGGCGTCTCGACGCTGCCGCAGCTGATCGAGCGCGCCAAAAAGGAACCGGGCAAAATCACCATCGCAGCCACAGGCATCGGGCGGCTCACCCATCTGACCGGCGAGCTTTTGCAGGCGCGCGCCGGGATCAGCCTCGAGACGGTGCCGTATACGCACGGACCGGCATCCGCCATCGGCGATGTCGCCGACGGCCGCGTGTCGATGATCATCGAAGGCTATTCCGGAATCGCGGGCGCGGTGAAAGCCGGGCAAGTGAAATTGATCGCTACCGGCGCGCCGCAGCGGCTGCCGGAATTCCCCGATCTGCCGACCGTGGCCGAGACGCTGCCCGGGTTTGTCGGTTTAGGCTGGCAGGTTCTGGTCGCGCCGGTCGGTACGCCGCCGTCGATCATCGCCAAGGTCAGCGCCGATCTCACCAAAGTCCTCAACGATCCGACGCTCAAACAGAAACTCGCATCGTTCGGGAATTACCCGCGGCCGATGACGCCGGATCAGACGCTCGCCTTCGTTGATCGGCAGCAGGAAACCTGGGCGCCGATTGTACAGAAAGTCGCTACGCAGAACGAGGGCAAGTAAACGCTTCACATGGGCCAATAGGTTTTCATCGGAGAGAATTCTCGATATCGAACCGGTCTCCGCGATTTCGAACCAAAAAATTTGGATATTGAAAATTCACGACCGGAGACTGACGGCCCAAACCTGCCCATGCGCGCCGTATGCGCCCTCCTCTTCGGCTACAGAGACCCCATGGTCAACCGCCTAACCCGCGGAAGTGCCGTGCGGATTTCCGCAAATCGGAAAAAGCCGGCAGAGACGACGCTGGCCGGCCGGGGCGCCAGGATTCGAACCTGGGAATGACGAAATCCGACTCCATCCGCATGGGATGGAGGACGCCGGCGCAGGTTGATCGCGGATCGGAGGCGCCATGCCGGCGCGGCGAAACGCGCCGCGTTATTTGATCGCCAAGCTGAAAAAGGCCCGCGGCGCCAAAATTTAGGCAACGAGACAAATGAGCCGTCTGGTAGCTTTGCGCTGGCTAATCTGCCACGATGTGTCGAGTGGGCATCGCCCACCGGCTTATAAAAAAATATCCAGGGACACAGGGAGGGAACGATCATGGCGATCAATCCGGGAGCGCGCGCCAAGCGCGCCGATAAAGTCGACACGCAACGCCGCAAGCTTCTCAAGCTGGCTGCGGCCGGCGGCGCAGGCGTCATCACCTCGCCGTGGACTTTCCAATCGTCGCGTGCGGCGCCGAAAACCATCAAGATCGGTCAGATCACGCCGGAAACCGGACCGATAGCCGCGTTCGGCGAGCCCTCGAAATGGGTCGCCGACGAGGTCAGCAAATTCTTGGGCGACGGCATCGTCGTCGCCGGCGAAAAACACCGCGTCCAAATCCTCAACCGAGACAGCCAGTCCAACCCTAACCGCGCGTCGGAAGTGGCGGCACAGCTCATCAATGACGACCGGGTCGACATCATGATCGCCTCTTCGACCGGCGACACCACCAATCCGGTGGCCGACCAGTGCGAACTCGCCGGCGTTCCCTGCATCACCTCGGACGATCCATGGCAGTCCTGGTTCTTCGGCCGCAAGGGCGACCCAAAGAAGGGCTTCGAGTGGACCTACCACTTCTTCTGGGGCTTCGACATGGTCGCCAATATGTTCGCCGAAATGTGGCTGACATTGCCGACCAACAAGATCGCCGGCGTAATGCTGACCAACGATCCCGACGGCATCGCGGCGAGCAATCCGGAACACGGCCTGCCGGCGACCATCAAGAGTCACGGTTTCGACGTGCATTACCTCGGGCTTTATCCGCCTTTGTCCGACGACTTCACGGCGCAAATTGCGCAATTGAAGAATATGAATGCCGAAATTGCCTGCGGCATTTTTAACCCGCCGCAATTCGCGATTTTCTGGACGCAGTGCGCGCAGCAGAGCTACCGGCCGAAGATCGTGACCCCGCCCAAAGCATTGCTGTTCCCGACTGCGGTCGAGGCACTGGGCGACCGCGGCGCCGGCATGTCGACGGAGGTGTGGTGGTCGCATCACCACCCGTTCAAGTCGGGCCTGACCGGCCAGACCGCACAGCAGTACTGCGACGCCTACGAGAAGGCGAGCGGCAAGCAGTGGACTCAGCCGCTCGGCTTCAAGCACGCCAATCTCGAAGTCGCGATCGACGTGCTCAAGCGCGCCAAAAAGCTTGATGCCGACTCGATCCGCGACGCTATCGCCCAGACCGATTACCAGTCGATCGTCGGTCCCATCACCTGGAAGGGCGGTCCTACAAATCCCGTGCCGAATGTGTGCACGACGCCGATCGTCGGGGGGCAGTGGGAAAAGGGCACGAAGTGGAAATACGACCTCAATATCGTCTTCAACAAGACCGCCCCCAACATCCCGCTCGACAGGCCGTTCTCGGCGATTTCTTATTCCTGACAGTGCGAACGACGTAAGAGCCAACCGCCGCGGCAAAAAAACGCGCCGGTTGCCGGTAGAAATTATCTGATGACAGCCCTCCTCCAGCTTCACGCGGTGTCGAAGCACTATGGTGCGCTGAAAGCCGTCGACGCCGTCACCGTGGCGGTCGCGGCCGGCGAAGCGTTGGCTGTCATCGGACCCAACGGCGCCGGTAAAACGACCTTATTCAACTTGATTAGCGGCGACGCGATTCCAACAAAAGGACGCGTCGCCTTCGATGGCTTGGACGTGACGGCAGCGCCGCCGCACGAGCGCTCGCGCCTGGGCATCGGCCGCTCTTATCAGATTCCGCATCCATTCGCGAATATGAGCGTGTTCGAGAACCTCCTGGTCGGAGCCATTTTCGGCGGCGGCGCCGGTGAACGGGAAAGCTACAAGCGCTGCAGTGACGTACTCAAAGTTACCGGCCTTTATGACAAGGCGAATATGCCGGCGCGGACACTGACGCTCCTGCAACGCAAACGGCTGGAGATGGCGCGCGCGCTCGCAACGCAGCCGAAACTGCTGTTGCTTGACGAGATCGCCGGCGGATTGACCGAGCACGAGTGCCGCGAGCTGGTCAAGACGATCAAAGAGATTCACACGCGCGGCACCACGATCGTTTGGATCGAGCACATCGTGCATGCGCTGGTCTCGGTGGCGAGCCGGCTGATTGTGATGGATTTCGGACAGATCCTCGCGCAAGGCGACCCGCATGCTGTCATGGCCGACCCTCGCGTCCGCGAAGTCTATATGGGCATACCGGTGTCATGACGTTGTTGCGCATCCAGAACCTGTCGGCTTTCTACGGTGACTTCCAGGCGCTGTTCGGAATCGACGTGACGGTCGAGCAATGCGAGACCGTGGCCATTATCGGCGCCAACGGCGCCGGAAAGACTACGCTTCTGCGCACGATCGCCGGTGTGCTCGCGACCGCGCCGGAAACCGTGTGGTTCGACGGCGAGCCGATCGGCCACAAGACACCGCACGAAATCGTGCGCCTTGGCATCGCTATGGTGCCGGAGGGGCGGCGGCTGTTTCAGAGCCTGTCGGTTGAAGAAAATCTGTTGCTGGGCGCCCACAGCGGACGTCCCGGACCGTGGACTTTGAGCCGCATCTATGAACTGTTCCCGCGACTTCAGGCGTTGCGCCGGCTGCCTGCGACCTCGTTGTCGGGTGGACAGCAGCAAATGGCCGCGGTCGGCCGCGCCCTGATGTCCAACCCGCGGCTCCTGCTCTGTGATGAACTGTCGTTGGGCCTCGCTCCCGTGGTTATCCGCGACATCTATCAATGTCTCGGCGCAATCACCCGCGACGGCATGACGGTCGTGCTGGTCGAGCAGGATGTGAACCGGGCGCTCGACGCCTCGACGCGTTTCTACTGCCTTCAGGAAGGCCGCCTTGCGTTGAGCGCGCCGACCAAGAATTTTGATCGCGCCGCGCTGACCGCGGCCTATTTCGGCATCTAGCGGGCGGTCGACATGGAATGGCTCAATATATTCATTCAGGGAAGCCTGCTCGGCGGCATCTATGCGCTGTTTGCGATCGGCCTGTCGATGTCGTTCGGCGTCATGCGGCTGGTCAATATCGCCCATGGCGATTTCATCGTGCTATCCGGTTACGTCGCGCTGGTCGTTACCCAGGGCACCGGCCTCGATCCGTTCTCGAGCCTCGTAATCGTCGTGCCGGTGATGTTCTTGGTGGGTTACGCGTTGCAGCGAGGGCTGTTGAACCAGACGCTTAGCGGCGGCTTGCTGCCGCCCCTGCTCGTGACCTTCGGCATTTCGATCATAATTCAGAACGGCCTTTTGCAAGGTTTCGGGGCCTACGACCACCGGCTCCAGGAGGGCCCGATCGAGACCGCGAGCCTTCGCCTGCCGGGCGGCATCGACGTCGGTGTCTATCCACTGTTGGTGTTTGCGGTGGCGGTGCTGTCCATTGCCAGCCTGCAATTCCTATTTTACCGCACCGGCCTTGGCCGCGCCTTTCGTGCAGTATCGGATGACGCCGGCACCGCCGAACTGATGGGCATCGACAATCGCAGGCTCTACGCGTTGGCGCTCGGCGTCGCGATGGTCTTCACCGCGATCGCGGGCGTCCTGTTCGGCATCCGTACCATCTTCGATCCCGCCGCCGGGCCGATCCGGCTCATTCTGGCCTTCGAGGCTGTGATCATCGGCGGACTGGGCAGCATGTGGGGCACGCTGATCGGCGGCATGGTGCTCGGCATCGCGCAATCGGTCGGCGCGGCCCTCGATCCGACTTGGCAGATCCTTGCCGGCCACCTCGCCTTTTTGGTCATCCTGATCTTTCGCCCCAACGGGCTTTTTCCGCGCACTAGGGATTGAAACGAGTGACCGATATCGCCGCCGATCCCCAACCCGTGCGCGTTGAACGCGCAACCAGGGCGAGCCGCGTCTTCGCAGTCTTGGCGGCGGCGGCGTTGGCCGCGCTCGTCTCCCTGCCGTTGTGGAGCGATGCCGGCTGGATGCGGCTGATTGCAGAAATGGCCTACTACGTGGCGCTGGCGCAGCTGTGGAACCTGCTGGCTGGCTATGCCGGCCTGGTGTCCGTCGGCCAACAGGCCTATGTCGGCATCGGCGGCTACATGCTTTTCTATCTGACCGGCGTGTGGAACGTGAACGTCTATGTCGCGCTTCTCCTTGCCGGCCCGATTGCGGGACTGGTGTCGATCCCGGTGTCATTCGCGGTATTTCGCCTGCGCGGCGCCTATTTTGCCATCGGCACTTGGGTCATTTCCGAGATCTTCTCACTCCTCGCCAGCCTCATCCTGGTGCTCGGCGCCGGTTCGGGTCTGTCGCTGACCGTTCCGATCCTGCGCGAAATTTCCAGCAGCCGCGAGGTGCGCGACACGATGATTTATTTGATGACGCTTGCGGCATCGCTGTCCGTGTTCGCCATCGTTTACTTGCTGTTGCGCTCACGTCACGGATTGGCGCTGACGGCGATCCGCGATTCCGAACCGGCTTCCGCAAGCCTCGGCGTCAATACCTTCCGCACCAAGTTCATTATCTATGTCGCGACCGCGGCCTGCACCGGACTGATCGGCGGCTTGATCTTTCTGCAAAAGCTGAGGATCTCGCCTGAAGCCGGATTCAGCATCAACGATTGGACGGTCGTGGTGATTTTCATGGTCGTTATCGGCGGCATCGGCACGCTGGAAGGACCGTTCATCGGCATGCTCGTCTATATGGTGCTGCGCGAGCTGCTGGCGGACTATGGCACTTATTATTTGATCCTTTTGGGCCTCATCGCCATCGCGATCATGCTGAAGGCGCCGATGGGAATTTGGGGCTGGGTCGTCCACCGCTATGATTTGCAGCTGTTCCCGGTCGGCCGCAGGCTGATGCTCAAGCCGGCAGATGATCGCGCCGAGCGATAGGAGCAAACATGCCGTCATCTCCATCGTCCGAACTCAACGCCACCGCTCAACAAATGGTCGAGCGGGCACGGGCATTGGCGCCACGCTTCGCCGAGCGCGCCGAAGCCGCGGAAGAGGCGCGACGCATTCCAGACGCCTCCGTCAAGGACATGCTCGATGCCGGTTTTGCACGCATTCTGCTGCCGCGGGAGATCGGCGGCTGCGGTCTCGGCTTTGACACATGGTACGACGTCACCCGGGAGCTCAGTAAAGCTGACGCTTCACACGGTTGGTGCGCCGGCCTGATCATTCATCATGCCCATCTGATCGCGCAGTTTCCACACGCCGGCCAGAAGGTGGTATGGGCTGAAAATCTCGATGTGCCGATCGCGGCATCATTTGCGCCGATCGTGAAAGCCTTGCCGGCGGAGGGCGGCTACCGCATATCCACGCCCGGCTCGCCCTTTGCAAGCGGCGTCGACCATTGTTCCTGGGTCATGCTCGGCGGAATGGCGCAGGACGGCCCGGAGCCGGAATGGAAGTTCTTTCTTGTCCCGCCCCATGATTATACTGTCCGCGACACCTGGTTCACCGCCGGCATGCGCGGCACCGGCAGCAAGACCATCGTCGTCGACAGCGTCTTCGTGCCGGAGAGCCGTGTGCTGCGGCTGAGCGACTTGCGCGCCGGCACGACCCCAGGCGGGGCAGGCCACGACGGCGTCATTTTTCACACGCCGTTCTTCTATTATGCGCCGATTTCCTTCGCGTCACCGATGCTGGGCGCGGCCCAAGGCGCGTATGAAACGTTCCGTAACTGGACCAGAACGCGCAAGGCCCAGGACGGCACCTTGCTCGCCGAGAAGCCATCCGTGCAAGTGCGGATGGCGCGCGCCGCAGCCGACATCGACGCCGCTGAGTTGCTGTTCCGCCGCGCGGTGCAGGTGACGGACGCGCCGGAAGCCTATTCGCCGGCCCTGTTGGCGCGCTCGGTGCGCGATTATGCCCGCATCTCCGAATTGCTCGTCGCGGTGATCGACACGCTCGTTGCGCTGGGCGGCACGGCAGGCTTCGCCTCAACGCATCCGCTGCAGCGGGCTTGGCGCGACATTCATTTCATGTCGATGCATATCAGCCTGAACGTCGAGACCAATTTTGCGCATTACGGCCGCCTGCAGCTCGGCCTCGGTCCCGAACCCTCCGCACGGTATTTTTAATCACGACGCCTACCGCAGCCCGGCCTGCTGCACCAGCGGATAGACGTTATTCTTGAACCAGCGCTGATCGTCGACGTAGCGCGGCCAGTTCAACAGCGTGCCGTCGAGACCCATTTTCGACATGCGGACGAGTCCGTCGACGATCTGTTCCGGCGTGCCGATCAGCGGATAGCCGCCCCAGCCGGCAATGAAATGCTTCTTCATTTCGGCCAGCACTTCCGGCGGCAGCGTTTTGGCATTGGCGATCATGGTCTCGACAAGGTTGGTCACCGCCTCCCAGTCGCCCTTCTCCTGAACGTATGTGTTGAAATAGTCCCTCGCCTCTTTCTCGGTCTCGCCCTGCACGACATAGGCATAGCTCCAGACTTGGATCTCGCGGCCGTATTCCCGGCGTGCGAGCTCGCGGTAGGAATCGACTTTGGCCTTGCAGTCGTCGAAGTCGTGCGAGCCGAACACGACATAGACCATGTCGCAATATTTGGCGGCGAAGTGCTGGCCCTTGTCCGAGCCGCCGGCGTTCATCACCGCGGGAAACGGCCGCTGGACGGGCTTGGGCTCGAGGTAGCCCTTCTTGATCTTGTAGAACCGGCCTTCGAAGTCGAACGGCTCGTCGCACGTCCACAATTGCTTCATCACGTGCAGCCATTCGGCGGCGCAATCGTAGCGATCGTTGTGCTCCATCAGCGGCGATCCGAACATCTCGATCTCGGGCCGATTCCAGCCGGTGACGATGTTGAGCGCAAAACGCCCGCCAGTGACGTGATCGATGGTAGTCGCTTGCTTCGCCGCCATCACCGGGTGGATCGTCGGTACGTGCGAGGTGGCGAAAATGCCGGAATAATGCGTCGAAGCGCCGATCGCCGCGGCCCAAGAGAAGCATTCGAAGCCGGGACCGTTGAAATTGGTCACGCCGCCGAAGCCGTGCCAGCGGCCGATCGGGACCAGCGCTTCGAATTCCATCTCTTCCGATGTCTTGGCCAGCTCCAGCGTATTCGGCCAATTGATCTCGAGAACCCCATCGATCGTCGAAATCGCGCAACCGCGGTCGAGATTGGTGCCGAAAGTGCCGAGCTTGAGCTTTCGGTCGTTGAAGACCGGATTGGTGATGCGGCGATCTCGTTGCGGATTCGCGCCTGCAGCCATATCATTCCTCCTGGATCGGACCTGAAGCGTACGCTGTGGCAATCGTCGGGCCGCCGTGCAAAGCTTGCAAGTGCCAAGAATGGACCAACCGGAGCCGGCCATGTCGATCTTTGCCGTGAACTATCTGTGCCGCGAGATTTTGCGCGATCATGCTTTTCGCGCGGCCATGAAGGCCGACCCGGCAAAAGCGCTTGCCGGCGTCGATCTCACCGGCGACGAGAGGCGCGCGCTCATTGCCGGCGACGTCGGCACGTTGTTCCGCATGGGCGTCAATGGGTTTCTCATGGGATATCTGGCGCGCTTCGAAGTCTGCGGGCTGAACGTGCAGACCTACAATGAGCGGATGCGCGCAGTGAAGGTCGACGAGATCGGCCGACCGGTGGCATGACGGGGGACCCGAGGAGCGGGAGATCGTAATGGCTCAGATTGTCGCCGGCTTCGGCGTGCCCCACACCCCGGTATTTCCGCATTTCGTCAAACGCGACGGACCGGACTGCGAGATCGCCAAGCTGTTCGGCGCGCAGAAGGAGCACTTGGCTGCCACGCGGCCGGACGTGATCGTGATGTTCGATACCGATCATCTCAACACATTCTTCCTCAATGATCTGCCGATCCTGGCCGTCGGCATCGATCAGACCTTCAAGGCGCCAAACGACGAGCCGCGCGACGTGCCAAATTACATTGTCAGATCGCTGCCCGACCTGGCCGCGCATATTCGCGCAGCCGCGATCGGCTCGGGCTATGATGTCGGCATGACGCAGAATTTTTCGGTCGATCATTCGATCACCGTGCCGCTGCACTTTCTTACCCCCGATATGCAGGTCCCGGTGATCCCGTTCTTCATCAGCGGCCACGTGCCGCCGCTGCCGTCGGCGCGGCGCTGCCACGCGCTGGGCGAAGCCGTGGCACGCGCCATCGCAGCTTGGCCGGAGCCGCTGCGCGTCGTCATCATGGGTTCGGGCAGCTTCTCGCTCGAAGTCGGCGGCCCGCGCATGGCGCCCGGCCGCTCGGACGGCGTGCCTGATCCGGACTGGGCGATGCGGGTGATCAAGTCGCTCGAGGAGCAGAAGATCGAGCGGCTGATCGGCGAGGCGACCGAACACCAGCTTCTCAAGGCCGGCAATGTCGGCGGCGAACTGCTGAACTGGATCGCCATGCTTGGTGCCATCGGCGACCGCAAGCCGACCTATGTTGCGCCGCAAATGCAAAACGGCCACGCCTACGGCGTATGGCGCTGGAATTAAAACATCGGATAGGCCGGATTGAGCGGCAGGCCGAATTCGGTGCGGCCGAAATTCTCCGCGGGCACGTCCCAGTTCATGACCACATGCGAGGAGATGGCATGCACGTCGCGCCAGCAGCGCTGCACCGGATTGTCGTCCAACAGCCCGCTTGAACCCGAAAGCCTGACGAGATCGTCCATGGCCTGACGTAGGCTTCGCACCGCGTAAGTGAAGTCGCGGCGCAATAGCGTGCGGGTCTCGAGCGACATGCCGGCGTAGTCGGCTTGTGCTTTCGCAAAGCCGCGCCGCGCCAATAATTCGGCAGCGTCGATCCGCGCGGCGATTTCGGCGATGCTGATCTGCACCGGCACGTGTTGGGCGATGGCGAGCTGGGTGTAGGTCAAGTAGCGTCGCCGGGTCCACTGCACGAATTCGTCATAGCCGCCACGCGCCAATCCGAGCGCCGGGCCGAGCAGCGCATAGCTGTGCATGGCGATGAACGGCGTGCGGTAGATCGGATTGGTGTTGATCTTCGAGCCCGGCGAGCATCCGTCCCGCAATGCCGCAAACGAGACGCTACGGTGCTCGGGAACGAACACGTCGTCGAGCACGGCCGTGTTGGAGCCGCTGCCGCGCAGCCCGGCACAATACCAGGTATCGTCCTGCTTCAGCTGCGGCACCGGCACGAGATAAAGCCGCATGTCGGGGTGATCTTCGCCCTCGCGCTGTACCAGGCCGCCGATCATGATCCAATGCGAGTGCCGCAAGCCCGAGCACCATGACCAGCGGCCGTCAAGGCGATAACCGCCCGGCGCCGCCGTCACTTTGCCGGTCGGCGCCGCCGAGGTGGCGATACGCGCGGCTCTGTTCGTGCTCCATACGTCATGTTGGGCTTCTTCCGGAAATAGCGCCAGCATGCAGGCGTGATCGGCGAGATAATTGAGGCACCAGGCCGACGAGCCGCAGGTCGATTTGCCGAGCTCGATGGCAATATTGAACGCCACTTCATGATCGTGCTCGTAGCCGCCCCAGCGCTTCGGTTGCAGCGTGTGGATGAAGCCAGCATCGATGAATTCGTCGACCGATTCTTGCGGGATATTGCGGTCGCGTTCGGCTCGTACCGCGCGTTCACGCAAGCGCGGCGCCAACGCCCGTGCCCGCGCCAAAAGTTCATCGGCACTCGGAATGTCCGGCGCCGACGCCGGCCGCAATTCGGCGATGCTCAAGGGCGCTCCCTCCATTTTGACGAAAGATTGCGCCTGCGGCCAAGCCGGATCAAGTGCCGCGAACCGCGGCTCGACGCCTTGGAGCGCATTTCCGGCAAAACAGGCGGCGCGAGGTCACAGATATGCCAACATCACCCCCGCAGCCGGAAACGCTGAATCTTTCCGGTCGGCGTTTTGGGCAGCGCTTCGATGAATTTCACCGAGCGCGGATATTTGTAAGGGGCGATCGTCATCTTGACGTGGTCTTGCAGCTTTTTGACGGTCTCAGGGCTCGGCGCCGTGCCCTCTTTGAGCACGACGTTCGCCTGCACGATCTGGCCGCGCTCGTCGTCCGGCACGCCGATCACCGCGCATTCCTTGACGTCGGGATGGGCGAGCAGCGCCGCTTCGACTTCGGGCCCGGCGATGTTGTAACCGGACGAAATGATCATGTCGTCGCTGCGCGCGGCAAAATGGAAGTAACCGTTCTCGTCTTGCGAGAATGCATCTCCGGTCAGATTCCAGCCGTCACGGACATAGGTGGCTTGGCGCTTATCCGCGAGATAACGGCAGCCGGTCGGGCCGCGCACGGCGAGCTTGCCCACTTCGCCGCGCGGCATTTCCTTCATGTCGTGATCGACAACCTTGGCTTCATAACCTGTGACCGGCTTGCCGGTCGTTGCGGGCGCTGCGTCGCCGCGGCGGTTGGAAATGAAATTGTGCAGCATTTCAGTCGAGCCGATGCCGTCGAGGATCGGCTTGCCGGTTCTCGCCACCCACTCCTCGAACACCGGCGTCGGCAGCGTTTCGCCGCCCGATACGGCGACGCGTAGCGAAGAGAGAACAACATCCTGCTCCATCGCCGCGAGCATCGCACGATACGCCGTCGGCGCCGTGAACGAGATCGTCGCCTGGCAGGTCCGGATGATGTCGATCAAGCTCACCGGCGAGGTGTTCTCGAACAGCGCTGCGCTGGCGCCGAAGCGCAGCGGAAAAATCGCAAGCCCGCCGAGCCCGAAGGTGAAGGCGAGCGGCGGCGAACCGACGAACACATCATCGGGGGTGACGCCCAGCACTTCCTTGGCATAGCCATCGGCGATGATCAGAAGATCGCGATGAAAATGCATCGTCGCTTTCGGCTCGCCGGTGGTGCCGGAAGTGAAGCCGAGAAGTGCGACGTCGTCGCGGCCGGTCTTCACCGCGTCGAACGTCACGGGCTTGCTCAGCGCGACGCGGTCGAGCTCGGCATCGTGACCGGCGGTGCCGTCGAAACCAATCACCTGTTTGAGAAATTTGCTGCTCCCGGCGCAGGTGACAAGTTCATCCATCAACCGCGTGTCGCATAGCGCGAGCGAGATTTCCGCCTTGTCGACGATCTGGGTGAGCTCGCCGGCGCGCAACAGCGGCATGGTATTGACGACGACAGCGCCGGCCTTGGTCGCCGCGATCCAGCAGGCGACCAGTGCCGGATTGTTGGCAGCACGGATCAGAACACGATTGCCCGGCTTGACGCCGAGGTCCTCGACCAGCGCATATGCGATGCGATTGGTCCAATCCGACAGTTCTTTATAGGTGCGGCGGCGGCCATCGCCGATCAGGCAGACATGATCGCCGAAGCCGCGCGCCACCATGCGATCGGTCAGTTCAAAGCCAGCGTTCAGTTCCTCGGGATAATCGAATCGGCCCAGCGAAATCTGCGGCCACAGTTCCGCGGGCGGAAGATTATCGCGGGCGAACGTGTCCGTATGTGCGGTGCGGCCGAGGACGCAAAATGCCGATTGAAGAGCCATCCCGTACCCGCGCTGCGAGCGCCCGCCCAATCTCGTCAGTCCACGCTTTGTATCGAGCGCGCAGGGCGACAAAAAAGCCCCTTGCCACCGCCATCAGATGTTTTAAAGTTAAAGCAATTTACGTGCAAGTGGAGAAGGATACGGCCTTGTCTGTCTGCCAGGCCGTTCGCATCCGAAACCATATGACGCTTTGCGTGAGACATAGCTGCCAGGCGACAGATGGAAAATGATCCGATCATCGCCTTCGAAGACGTCGCGCTCTCGCTGGGCGGAGATAGGATCTATGACCGGCTGACCCTAGAGGTGCAACGCGGCGAATTCCTGTGCATCGTCGGTCCGTCCGGCTGCGGAAAATCCACTTTGCTCCGGCTGATTGGTGGCCTGCTCGACGCCGACAGCGGGCGTATTACGGTTGACGGCCGCTCTCCGCGGGACTCCTGGTCCGATATCGCGTTCGTCTTTCAGTCGCCCCGCCTCGTGCCATGGCGAAACGCGGTTGATAACGTCCTGCTCGGACCGGAATTACGAACTGGAGCGCACGACAACGAAGATCGCCGCACCCGTGCCGTGGAACTGCTGCGCCTCGTCGGCCTTGCAGGCGACACGCTCAAATATCCGTCCATGCTTTCCGGTGGCGAGCGCCAGCGCGTCGCGATTGCGCGTGCGCTTGCGGTCGATCCGAAGATCGTGCTGATGGACGAACCGTTCTCCGCGCTCGATCCGAACATGCGCTCGCGCATGCGTGCGGAGATGGAGCGGATCTGGATGGAAACCGGCAAGACTGTCGTTTTCGTCACCCACGACATCGACGAGGCGCTGCAGCTTGCGGATCGCACGGTCGTCTTCTCAGGCAAGCCGACCCACGTCCTCGAAACAATCGAGGTCAAGGCGCCGCGGCCGCGCGTCATGAGCGCTCCCGACGTGGAGAATACACGCGCGAGACTCGTCAAACTATTTCGGTCGATCGAGCATTCGTTCGTCGAACAGGAGAGCGTCGCATGATGAAACGCCGCAACGTGTTGAAACTCCTCGCCGCCCCCGCGGTACTGACCGTGGTGCGGCCCCTGCGCGCGCAGGCCAAGGAGAAGATCACCTACGCCTATCTGCTCGACCCCGCCTATGACGCGGTCACCTGGGCGATGTCGAACGGCAAGGTCGGCTCCGATCTCGTCGAGGTCGAAGCGCGCGGACTTGCCATTCCACAGCTCATTCAGGCGACCTCGGCCAAGCAGTACGACGTGATCATGACTGCGGTGATCGCCGTGCCGGCGGCTGCGGCGCGGGGGCTGCAACTGCGGGTGCTTTCGGTCGCGCTGCAGCAGTCCGCCGCCGGCGAAGGCGCCGGAATCTGGGTCAAAAGCGACTCGCCGATCAAGGATCCGCGGGATCTCAAGGGCAAGTCGCTCGGGTCCTACGCCTTGCGCTCGACCGGCTACACCCAGGTGCGTCTGGCGCTCATCAAGAAATATGGACTCAACGCCGCACTTGAAGGCGGGGATATCAGGCAGGTGGAGATCCAGGCGCCCAATTTGCCGGGCGCGCTCGCCGCAGGTCAGATCGACGCCGCGACCCTGATCCACAGCCAGGCTTTCCGCGCCATGAAATCCGGCGAATTCCGCGCGATCGCCGAAACCGGCCGCGACAATATCGAAGTCTACGGCATGCGCTTCATCAGCGCGCTGAACGTGTCCTATCCGGAGCGTCTGGGGCAGCGGCCGGACGCATTCAAGGAATTCGACCGGATGTTTCGCGAATCCGTGCGTTATGCGCTCGCCAACCGCGCCGAGGTTTTCGGCGCGGTCGGCAAGCAGAACAACCTGCCGCCCGAGTTCTTCGATTGGTGGTTCGAAAAGAGTTCCGACGTACCCGGCATCTTTGACGAAAAGCACGCCAAGATCGTGATGAAGTTCTATGAACTCTCAAAAGGGATCGGCATGATCGACGCCTATCCGGACATCCGGACGCTCGTCTGGGAGAACGCATTGCGCGCCTAATGACCGAAACCGGGATCGCGCTCGTCGCGCCACGCCGCCCGCAGGCACTGACGCCGCAGAGCCTTGCCGCCCACCTGGCGACGCTCGTTTTTCTCGGCATCTGGGCGGCGGCGTCCTATTTCGCGCCGCCTTACCTGCTTCCGGGCCCGATCCCGGTTGCCGAGCGGCTCTGGCGGTTCGTGACGAGCGCGCATGATCTGAGCCATCTAGGCGCATCCTTGTTCCATGTCGCCGCCGCAATCGCGATCTCGTTTCTGAGCGGCTCGCTGCTGGCGATCGTTGCGCACTACGTGCCCCTGTCGCGGACCGCGATCGAAAAGCGTCTCGGCCCGTTCCTGAACTCCTTCTCGGCGATCGGCTGGACGCTGTTGTCGATCATGTGGTTCGGCGTGACGCCGCTGACCGTGATCTTCGCGATCAGCGTCGTATTGATTCCGTTCGCGATGGTGAACATGTCGGCCGGCCTCTCAGATCTCGACCGCGAACTGATCGAGATGGCGACGAGCTTCACACGCAATCGCTGGCGGGTCTTCGCCAAGGTGATTCTGCCGTCGCTATATCCGTTCATTTTCGCCACGCTGCGCATCATGTTTGGCGTCGCTTGGAAAGTGACCCTGACGGCTGAGCTGTTCGGCGGCAATAGCGGCCTCGGCTACATGATCAACCTGGCCCGGCAGGAATTCGATACCGAGACGATCTTTGCCGCCATCATCGTCATCATCGCTTTCGTGCACGGCATGGATGTTTTCGTGTTGGCGCCCGTGCAAAACCGCCTGTCGCGCCATTATGCCGGTTGACCGCGCGCCGATAACGGCACCCGCCGCCGAGCGCCTGATCGGCGACGGCTTTGTCATGCTGGTGCTTGCCGCCTGGCTGGTGCTGGGACGGCACCTGCCGGAATTCATCCTGCCCGGACCAATCGCCGTGGCGCGCCGGCTGACCGAGCTTTGCATCACGCCCGAATTCCTCTGGAATGTCTTCGCTTCGACCTGGCGCGTTCTCGTCGCTGTGACGCTGGCGCTTCTGATCGGCGGCGGCCTGGCATTTCTCGCCTATGGCGTGCCGGTCCTGGCACAGGTCGTGAACAACCGGATCAAGCCGGTGCTCAACGCGTTTCCGTCGATCGGCTGGGCGATCCTAGCGGCGATCTGGTTCGAGCCCGGCGATTTCGGCGTCATCTTCGTCGAAGTAGCGATCCTCATCCCATTCTGCCTGATCAATATCGCCGAAGGCCTGCGCAATCTCGACCGCGAGCTGATTGAGATGGGTTTGAGCTTCACGCGAAGCCGCACCCGGATCCTGTGGCGCCTGACCTTGCCGCTCCTGCTGCCGTACGGATTGGCCGCCATACGGATCGCCTATGGCATCGCTTGGAAGATCGCTCTGGTCGCCGAACTCCTGGGCGCCCCGAACGGGGTCGGCTATCTGATGCTGCGCGCGCAGACCGCCGCGGACAGTACGACATTTCTGGCGATCTGTTTTGCCATCGTTCTGATTTTCGTGCTCGGCGAGCGTCTCGTCATCGAGCCGATCGAACGGCGCTTCGCAAAAAGGTGAATTGGGGTCGCGAATGAGCACTGTAACCTCGGCTGACGTTGAAGATCTTGTGGTCGCGACCGGGTCCGGCCGGCTGCGCGGCATGTGCAGCAACGGCATCGCTGTGTTCCTGGGCATTCCCTATGCCGCGGCGCCAGTCGGGCAGTTGCGCTTTGCACCACCGCAGCGGGCACCGGCTTGGCACAACGTCCGCGACGCCACGCAGGACGGACCGATCGCGCCGCAGGGAAGATCGCGGCTTGCGCATGTCATGGGCGATTTCGAGCGTCCACAGTCCGAAGATTGCCTGACCCTGACCGTGTGGACGCCGGCGGTCGACGCAGGAAAGAGACCGGTGCTGGTCTGGATTCATGGCGGCGCATTTTCGAGCGGCGCCGGATCGCTGCCCTGGTATTCGGGCGAGCAATTCGCCGCCCAAGACGACATCGTCGTGGTGTCGATCAACTACCGGCTCGGTGCCCTCGGATTCCTATGCCTGCCGGGCGTCAGCGAGGGCAATCTCGGCCTGCTCGATCAGATCGCCGCGCTGCGTTTCGTGCGCGAGAATATCGCAGCATTCGGCGGTGATCCGGACAACATCACAGTGGTCGGCCAATCGGCTGGAGCCGCCTCGATCGCTGTCCTCATGACGATGCCGGAGGCCCAAGGGCTTTTCCGGCGCGCCATCATGCAAAGCACGCCGTTCGGCCGCATGTCGCGCACCAGCGAGGATGCACACCGGATCGGACGGCGCCTGCTCGAGGTTCTTGGCCTCGATCCAAAAGAGCGTGACAAGGCGATTGCGCTTCCGGCGGCAAATTTCGTCACTGCGCAGGCCGAAGTCGCGCGCCGTGAAAAGAAGTTCGCCGACGCGCAGGCGCCGTTTGGACCCGTGGTCGACGGAAAAGTCTATCCGCACGATGCGAGGATTGCGTTGCAGGCCGGCTCCGGCGCCCATGTCGACGTCATGATCGGCACGACCCGCGAGGAAATGGCGGCGTTCTACTGCGTCGACCGTGAAATCGATGCCGCGCCCATGGATGCCGTTGAAGCCGTCTTCACATCCATCTTCAAATCCGAATACCGGCCCTACTACGATGAATTCCGCGCGATTCGCGCGGCAAAGACCAATGGCGCCTTGCTCGGTGATCTCATGAGCGACGCGATGTTCCGGATCGGCAGCCTGCGGATGGCCGAATGGCGCGCCGACCAGGGACGCCCGGTCTTTCTCTACCAGTTCGACTGGCAATCGCCGGCGGGCTTCGAGGCCTGCCATTGCCTGGAAATTCCTTTCGTGTTCGACAATTTCGCCCAGTGGCCGGACGCCCCTATGCTCAAAGGAGCAGATGCCGAAGACATCAAAGGACTCGCGGCGGCCATGCATGGCGCCTGGGCGGCCTTTGCCCGCACCGGCAAACCCGATCATCCGAGGTTGCCGCCATGGCCTACATACGATCGCAAAGACCGCATGACCATGCGCTTCGATAGCACGATTGGACCAGTCAGCGATCTCGCCGGCCTCGCCTGGCGGAAACCCTGGCCGAGCTGAGGCGCCATGCCCCCGATCAAGATACGCAAGGAAATCGCCGATCGCGTGCTGCAACGCCGCGGCCGCTATCACCTGTTCGACGGGCTTGATCCGGCGCGAACCGCGCTGCTTGCGATCGACATGCAGGACGCGTTTCCGCCCGCGGCATCGCGACAATACCGACACGCGACGGCCCTAGCCGAACCGACCTGAGGTCGCCTACGCAGCCCAAGCCACGGAAGTCCTGTCCATGTCATCGTCCCCCAAAGCAGAGCAATCAGTGAAGACGCTGAACGACATCGCCTTTGCCGGCGGCGACGGAGCCGGGCTTCTGGGCGACCTCTATATGCCGGACGGTGTCGGCACCGCGCCGGTTCTCGTCGCCGTTCACGGTGGCGGTTGGCAGATCGGAAACCGGAAGTTCTACATCCACTGGGGGCCATATCTCGCCCGGCACGGCATCGCCGTGTTTGCCGTCGAATACCGGCTGACGAAGCCGGGCGCGAAGGCTTATCCGGATGCCGTTCGCGACGTCAGGGCCGCCGTCGGCTTCATCCACGCGAATGCCGGACAATACGGTCTTGATCCTGAGCGCGTCGGGCTCATCGGTGATTCAGCCGGCGCGCATCTGTCAGCGCTGGTCGCGCTCGCCGGAAACGGGCCGCCGTTCTCGCCCGGTTCGAATGCGGCCGCCGACCGCATCGCCGCGAAGGTCGTCGTCGGTTTCTATGGCGTTTACGACATGGCGGCGCAGTGGCAACACGATGTGCCGGTGCGCCCGCGCGACAACATCGCCGAGAAATTCCTTGGCGCCGCTTTGTACGAGGACAGGCGCATCTATTTCGAAAGCTCACCCATCAGTTACGCGAACACCGAGAGGAACGCGACGCGGTTCCTGCTGATCTACGGCACACACGACGACGTGGTTGATGCAAAGAGTCAGTCCCAACCCTTCGTAGTGGCGCTCAAACAGGCAGGTTTCTTTGTTCGGACTGTCGCCATCCCCGGCGCGGGACATTTCTTCATCACCGACCCTGTCGACGACACGAGCTATAACGGCATCGCGGGACCTCGGGTGGTGAGGTTTCTCAGGGACGCCGGCTTCTGAGACATTCCGCAGAAGCGGAGCCACGAATTGGATCGAGAAACTCTTGCGGCTTTACAATCATGATGCGGCCGCGTTTGCCGATGAATGGGAGGCGCAGCCGCCCCCGGTTGATATGTGCGGTTTGATTCAGCGGCATTTCGAACCGGGACGAACCGGCGATATCGGATGCGGCAGCGGCCGCGATACAGACTGGCTTAGCAGGAAACGCATCGGAACCCTTCGCGAGACTTACGGCGATAACTTCGGCCCCCGGTGGCGCGCAGCGACATGAAGCTTGATGCGTGTCTGGAGCGGACAGGATCGAAGTCCCTCAGCCGCTTGTTAAAGAAACGTTAGGATCGCGTCATCGACGTCGAATTGCGGGCGTCTTCAAATGCGCAGCCGTACGTTTGATTGCAAGACGCGCGCCTGCGACGCGCGTCTGTTGCGGGCCCGAACACCAACCAGCGCCGGGCGGATAGCCGCGTCGTGCCATTTGCGATCAGGAAAAGTTGATGAGTGTCCGTGCCGGGAGCTTGGCAGGCGGTTAACGTGTCCCCGGCACTGCGGGTCAGTCCAACGGCTTCGCGATACCGGCGAGATGCCGAGCGCGCGCCTTTTTCTCCTCGATCTTCATGCCGCGCGCGATCTGAATACGCTGGGCCTGCGGCGAGCCGGCCCCATGCAGGCTTTCGGTCAGATAACCGACCGCATTGCGGCCGATCGTCATATTTTCGATCAGCCGCAGCATGCGCATCCGATCGACCACTTCGACGCCGTCGCGGCCCTGCAGGAATTTGCGGATGAGGGGACCAACTTCGTTGTTCTGCAGGTCTTTCTCCGACGGCATGGTAACGACCAGACCACCGGCAATATCCTGTGCCAAACGTGCGATCTCGTAAGGAAAGCGCGTGACATTATGCTTCGCGACATTGGAGAGCATTTCATCATTGATGTAGGCGCCTGAAGCCACCGGCTTGGACTGATGCGCCGCGGCCATGCAGCTTGAATAGATGGTCTCGTTGAGATGAGTCATCTCGACGAGCTTGTCCTTGACATGCGAAGCACCTTCAACGCCATTGTAATCGGCGGCAGTCGCAGCGGCGCCAATCAGCACATCGCCGAGCCCCGTCTTGCAGACATAAGAACTGCGATGATAGGTGGTGAAGCGCTCCACGAGCGATGACGCATAAGCCCACTCGCCATCCAGGAACACGTGTTCATAGGGGACGAACACGTTTTCAAAAACTATCAGAGCTTCCTGCCCAGCGAATTGCGCATTGCCGGCGTCCATGGCGCCGCCGTCCATGATGCGCGTGTCGTTGGTCTGGCGACCGACAATATAAGTAAGACCTGGCGCATCGACGCGCACCGCGCCGACCACCGACCAGTCGCGATCGCTCTCGGTCATCCGCATGGTCGGCATGAAGATCAGCCAATGCGAGTTGACCGCGCCGGTCTGATGCATTTTGGCGCCCGAGACATAGATGCCGTTGCCGTCGCGCCGCGTCACATGCAGAAACAGATCCTTGTCGGATTGCTGATGCGGCGGCTTCGAGCGGTCGCCCTTGGGATCGGTCATGGCCCCGCCGATGACGACATTCGCCGCCTGTGCGCGCTTGAGGAAGGCGAGAAAGCGCTGGTGATAGATGGTCCCCGCCTTGGCATCGACGTCGAATGTTACCGAATGACACGAGCTGATGGCATCGAGCCCGACACATCGCTGAAAGCAGGTGCCGGTGCGGCGACCGAGCTCGCGCTGCATCTCATGTTTGCCCACGAGATCACCCGGCGCGGCGGGAACGTGAAGGAAGCGATTGACCTTTTGCCCGCTGATGGAGGAATGCGCCGTGGCCAGATTGGGCTGCTCGGTCGCAAGGCGAAACGTTTCCGCCATGGCATTGATCGAGGGACGGATCACCGGATGATCGACGGGTTCGGCGACGCGCTCGCCCATGAAATAGACATTCAAGTTTCGGCCGCGCAGCGAGGCGATATAATCCTCCGCCCCGCGGATCGGTGTCGCGAAATCGGCCCACAACGTCTCGGCATCTTGCATGGCGGCCTCCACGCGGCTCACGTCTGAGTTTTGATCAGTTCGCGCAGTTTGTAACGTATGATCTTGCCCGATCCGGTGCGAGGGATCTCGGCAATCAGCTGCACGCTATGCGGAACTTTGTACGCCGACAATTGGGCGCGGCAATGGGCGAGCAACGCCTCGACCTCGCAGGTGTGGTCGGGCCGCTGGACGACGAACAGCGCCGGAACCTCGCCCAGATGCTCGTGCGGCACGCCGACCACGGCGCAGTCCAGCACTGACGAAAACGTATTCACAACTTCCTCAATCTCCGCCGGCGCGATGTTCTGGCCGCCGCGGATGATCAGTTCCTTCAGTCGGCCGGTGATGGTGAGGAAGCCGTTCTCGTCGGATTTCGCCAGATCGCCGGTATGATACCAGCCGTATCGGAGCGCCTTTTGCGTCTCCTCAGCCTTGTTGTGATAGCCGGGCATGACGTTCGGGCCGTGCACGATCAGTTCGCCCTCCTGCCCCGGCCCCACATCTTGGCCCTTGAAGTCGACGATACGGACGGCAAGCCCGGGCACCGGAATACCGCACGAGCCCATGGCGCGGCTCCCGCTCGGCCAATTCATGGTCACCATGGTGGAAGTCTCGGTGATACCGTAGCCGTCGAGCAAGGGCACGCCGAGATGGCCTTCGAAATCGCGATTAAGCGTCGCCGGCATGATGGCGCCGGCGGATACGCAGAGTCGCAGACTGGGAAAGCGGATGTTCGCCTCGCTGCGCGTCGCCTGCAGCAAATAGTGGAACATGGTCGGCACGCCGGGGAAGTAAGTGAATTCGCCGGTCTTCAACAATCTCACCGCTTCGCTGGTCGAGAATTTTTCCATGATGTATTCGCTGGCGCCTGCCGCGAGAATGCTCATGACCGATAGATTAAGCGCGTAGGAATGAAACAGCGGCAGCGGTGACAGCACAGTGTCGCGGTCGCTCAGGCCCGTGATCGGCGCCCAGCAGGCCGCCGTGACCCACAACATGCCGTGGACCGTAAGCCGCACGCCTTTGGCGCGCCCCGTCGTCCCGGATGTATAAAGTATGTAGGCCGTCTCGTGCATCAGCGCCGGATCGCGCGGCGGTGATTGCGATGTTGTGCTGACAAGCTTGCTGTAGCGCAGCGCCTCAGCAGCGCAGGTACCCCGATCCGTGACGACCAACGCTTTAAGATTGGGGGCTGCACTCTTGAACCGTGCAAACAGATCGCCGCGTTCGGCAGCCGTAATCACCGCTTTGCAACCGGCGTCGATGAGCCGATATGCGATCTCGGCCTCGCTCGCGTCGTAGCTGATCGGTACGCCGATGGCGCCAGCGCGGGTGATGGCAAAGCAGCTTTCCACCCAGGCTACGGAATTCGGCAGCAAGATCGCGACCGTGTCGCCCGGTGCAATGCCGTTGTCGGCGAGGTGTCCGGCAAGCCTGGCGGTGCGATCGTGAAGCTCAGCATAAGTGACCGAGGCGTGCGCATCGCGATAGGCGCATTTGCCGCCGCGCGCTGCGGCGTGCCGGCGCAGCAATTCGGGGATGGGCGCTATCAAATCCGTATGCAGCATGGCGCTCCTCCATCAGACCATGCTGTAGCCGCCGGAAATGCTCAGCACCTGGCCGGTGATCCAGCCGCTGTGCGGCGAAGCGAGCATTGCCACCATTGGCGCGACGTCACCCGGCAGACCGAGACGGCGCACCGGATAGAATTTCACGAGCTTTTCGCGATTGGTTCCGACCCAGTCCTTGTCATGTGCGGTTTCCACGAGGCCGAGTGACACCGTGTTGGCGGTGGTGCCGGAGCGGCCGAATTCGCGGGCGAGCGACTTCATCAGGCCAACGACGCCGGCGCGAGCGGCCGCGACAATGGCGAGGCCGGATTCGCCGACGCGCGAGGAATCGCCAATCACGCTGACAATGCGGCCATTCCTGCTTGATTCGAGATGCGGCGCCGCGGCGTGGCAGCAATGGATCGCGCCATAGAGTGACGCATCGATCTGCGCGCGCCAATCCTCCGGCGTGCTCTCGAGGAAACGCTGGCGCTTGGCTAGACCCGCATTATTGACGAGGATGTTGAGCCCCCCGAAGTCTTTGACCACCGCTTCCGTCATGGCCTTCACGGCACCGAAATTTGCGACGTCGGCCTGATAGGCCTTGGCGCTGCCGCCCTTGGCTTTGATCTCGTCGGCAATGGCCTCGGCCTCGGCACCAGAACGGCGATAGTTGACGGCAACTGTGGCGCCTTCTGCGGCAAGACTCAGAGCGATCTCGCGGCCGACCCCGCTTGCCGCGCCGGTCACCAGAGCGATCTTGCCTTGCAATCCGAGATCCATGGTCGCTCTTCCCTCGTTGAATTGTTCAAGCTTTTCTCTTCGCGCGCGCCGCTTCGATGAGGCGGTAGAGCCGCTCCGGCGTTACGGGCAGTTCATTGATCTCGACGCCGAGCGGCGACAACGCGTCCGCAACCGCGTTCGCGATCGCCGCCGGTGCGCCGATCGTGCCGCCCTCACCCATGCCGCGGAAACCGCCGAGCGTCGTCGGCGACTCGCTCTCGAGATGAACAAGCTTCATCGACGGGATTTCGCAGGCCGATGGCACGAGATAATCGACCAGGCTCGCCGTCTGCATTTGACCCTGCGCGTCGTAGACGACTTCTTCATAAAGCGCCGCGCCGATACCTTGGGCGACGCCGCCTTGTACTTGGCCGTCGACGATCAGTGGATTGACGATCTTGCCGCAATCCTCGGCCACCGCGAAACGATCGATACGCATCTCATAGGTCTCCGGATCGATCTCCACGGCGGCGATATGTGTTGCCGAACTGGTCGTGCCGAATACTGGATCATAGGTTTTGGTTGCGGCGAGTTCGTCCCTCGCCTCGACCGGAAGACGGCCGATCTCTGAATAGACCGCGCGCGCGACCTCACGGAAACCGATGCCACGATCGGTGCCGACGACGGTGATCTTGCCACCTTGCGCGACGAGATCGCCAGCTGCCGCTTCGAGAAGATGCGAGGCTGCATGGAGCACTTTCTCGCGCACCGCCTGCGCCGCAAGTGTCGCCGCGCCGCCCGCCAGAACCAGGCTACGACTCGCATAAGTGCCGGTGCCGCCGGTCACGCCGGCACTGTCGCCGTGCACGACGCGGATATCCTCGACGCGGACGCCGAGATGTTCGGCGACGATCTGCGCGAGCGTCGTTTCAAGACCCTGGCCGTGCGAAGCGACACCGAAGGACGCCGTCACCGCGCCGGTGGAATCAACCCGCACGATCGCGGTCTCGGTGCCGGTATTGATCGGCATGCCAGGCGCCACGGAAATGCGCGAGCCGATGCCGGTCAGCTCCGCGTAAGAGGCGATGCCAATGCCATACCAGCGGCCGGCCGCACGCGCGCGCTGCTGCGCCGCGCGTAGGTCGTCATAGCGGATCGCCTTGCTGGCGGCGTCGAGACATTCCCGGAAACCGGATTTGTCCCAGACAATGCCGGAAGCGACCTTATAAGGAAACTCGTCGGCACGGATTAGATTGCGCAGCCTGAGTTCGCGTGGATCGATGCCGATTTTTGTCGCGGCCATATCTATGAGCCGCTCCATGACGAAAGTCGAGGTTGGTCGGCCGACCCCGCGATAAGGACCAAGCGGCGCTTTCGAGGTCGCCACGGCGCGAACACAACCCCGATAATTCGCGATGCGATAAGGTCCTGGCAGAAAGCTCGCCACCTGAATCGGCTCGAGCGCGGCTGTCCATGGATAGATCGAATAGGCGCCAATGTCGCCGATCACATCGGCCCGCAGCGCCACGATGCGGGACTCGCTATCGAGCGCCATTTCCGCATCTACGATCTCGTCGAAACCCTGGCTGTTGGCGAGCAGATCCTCCAGGCGATCGGAGGTCCATTTGACGGAGCGCGCCAGCCGCCGCGCCGCCACGCAGACAAAAATTTCCTCGGGATAAAGCGATCCCTTGCCGCCGAAACCGCCGCCGACATCCTGCGCGACGACACGCACCTGATGGCCCGGGATGTCGAGTGCATCCGAAATCGCATCGCGCACGATGCCCGGCACTTGTGTGGACGAATAAAGCGTCAGCGCCGCACGGCCCGCGTCGAATTCGGCGAGACAGGCACGAGGCTCGATCGCAACAGGCGTCTTGCGATGCATGCGAAAACGACCGCCGATGCGCACCGGCGCCGAAGCGAGTGCACTATCGACATCGCCGCGCGTGAATTCGCGGCTGACCAGCACGTTTGTGCCGGCCTCCTCGTGCAGCAGCGGCGCGCCGTCTTGCGCGGCCTGCTCCGGATCGACCACGACCGGCAGCGGCGCATATTCAATACTGACGAGTTCGAGCGCGTCCTCGGCCTGATATCGGCTTTGCGCGATGATGCCGACGACAGGCTCGCCGACATAACGCACCCTGCCGCGCGCCAGCGGCAATAGCGGCGTCGCATGGTAATTCTTCATGCGCGAGGTCGCGACCAGCGGCTTGACCTGGTCGGCCAGATCTTCCCCCGTGAACACGGCAACGACGCCGGGTGCCGCGCGCGCCGCCGCGCAATCGATGGCGCAAATACGCGCATGCGATTGATCGCTCCTGCGGAACGCCACATGCAGCACACGCGCCACCTGACGATCGTCGGTATAGGCGCCGAGCCCGGTCAACAGCCGCGGATCTTCGGTGCGCTTGATGCGCGCGCCGATGATTTTCGGCCGAACGTGGATCTCGGGCGCGTCACTCATAGGCGTCCGCCCCTTTTCGCAATGTGGTCCATTCGGCGGCATCGTGGCCGCAGATAATTTTTGCGCCGCCCGCCTCGAAGCGCCGGATCTCGGCGAGCGACCTCGCGAGGGCGTCGGCGTTCCAGGTATTTTTCGGCACCATGCCGGTATCGAGAGTCGAGCGCAGGGAGACGGTGTCCGAGGCGAGCAAAAACGCGCCGGAGCGATCGAGCTGAACCAGCGCGCTTGTCGTACCCGGCGTATGACCGGGCAGCGGCAGAAGCACGATGCGGCCGTCACCGAACACATCGCGCTGGTCATCGATGACGTCGGTCGGGGCGTCCTGCTGCCATTCCGCCGCGAGATAGCCCTGCGCCTGGGCGCCAGGCGCGCGCGCCGCTTCCACTTCTTTGCTATGAATGATGAACGTCGCACGCTCAAAAAAGATATTGCAACCGCAATGATCGGGATGCAGATGCGAGCAGACGACCAGATCGATATCGTCGCAGCTGAGCCCGATTCCGGACAGGCCATTCACGACATTCTCGCCGGGCGGCATGATCGGTGTCATCAACCGCGCCAACGCGCCCCAGCGCGCCTCTGCATATTCGGCGACTGCAGGATGGCAGCCGGTATCGAACAGCACGTTGCCTTGGGCATGACGAAGAAGCACACACGGCACCGGCAATTCAATCGTTTCGTTCTTGTCGGCGGCGGTTTGAAAGATGCTCTTGCGCATCCGCAACCGGCCGCCGGAGAGGAGATGCATTTTCATCTTCATCGTGTCCGCCCGGCTTTGGCAACGACGGCGCGGATCGCCTTGACGACGTGTTCGTAGCCCGTGCAGCGGCAAAGATTGCCGGACAGGCCGTGGCGGATGTCGTCGTCGGTGGCGAGTGGATATTTGCACAGCAGATCGGTTGCGGTCATCAGCATGCCCGGCGTACAGAAGCCGCACTGCAAAGCATGATGCTCGTGAAAGGACTCCTGCAGCGCATTCATCTGGCCGATACGGCCAAGGCTCTCGACGGTTTCGACTCTGTGGCCGTCGGCCTGCACCGCAAGCATCAGGCAGGAGCGCGCGCTGTCCCCATCAACCAGCACCGTGCAGGCACCGCAGACCCCGTGCTCGCAGCCGACATGAGTGCCAGTGAGCCCCAACGTGTGGCGCAGAAAATCGGCCAGCAAGAGCCGTGGCTCGACGGAAGCCTTGTGGTCTGTGCCGTTCACGTTCACCGTGATATCGCGCGTCTCCTTCATGCGGCAGCCTCGGTTGCGCGACGCCATGCCGCCGCAAGTGCGCGGCCAACGAGCACGCCGGCCAGATGCCGCCGATAATCGGATGATGCATGCAAATCGGATTGCGGCGCAATCGCATCATGCATCGCGATGATCACTCGCTTGCTCAAGCCATCATTGAGTGCCTGGCCGAGCAGAAGCTGTTCGGCTTCGGCGGCGCGCAACGCGGTCGGGCCAACCCCGGTCAAGGCGATACGCGCTTGCGCAATCACACCACCCGACACAGTCAGTGTCGTCGCCGCTGCGGCGAGCGCAAAGTCGCCATGCCGCCGCGCGACTTCCTCAAAGCCCCAACCGGTCTTTGGCGGAAGCTTCGGCACCACAATCTCACTGAGCAGTTCCGCGCCATCGAGATCGACCGTCATGGGGTCGAGAAAGAAATCGCGCGCCGCGACGGTGCGCGAGCCGCCGGACGAAACAATATGAAGCCTAGCGTCGAACAGCAGCACCATCATCGGCAATTCAGCCGCGGGATCGGCGTGCGACAGGCTGCCGCCGATGGTGCCGCGATTGCGGATGGCGAGATGAGCCACATGCGTCATAGCGCGGGACAGGATCGGAAAATGCCGCGCGATAACGGCTGAGGTCTCGAGCTGGAAATGCCGGGTCAAGGCGCCGATGCGAACACTGTTCGCAGTCTCTTCGACGAACCCGAGGCCTGGAATGCGGTTGATATCGACCAGAATTGAGGGCCGCAGCAGACGAAAATTCAACATCGGCATTAGGCTTTGCCCGCCGGCCAGAACCTTTGCCTCACCACCCGCTTCGGCCAGAGCCGCGACCGCCATGTCGATACTGGACGCTGCGATATAGTCGAAGACCGGGGGCTTCATCACTCACCGCCCCTTGAGCACGGGCCAGCCAGTGACCGCCCCGCCCGCGCCATCCGCGCCAATGCGATATTGGCCACGCCTCTCCCTCCCGTAGTCGGCGACGCTGGCCCGGACGCAAAGATAAAGTCCAGCTGCATCGTCCCTTCATCACTTGCATAACTAGACCATATGAAGAAATCAGACAAGGTTAGATGTTATATTTTCCAAATACGTCCTACAAGTTACTTGTATAAGTGAACTACTCTAGGACCGCAGAAGCCTCGAAACACGTCGGATCAGACCCGTGCTTTGCTCGGCTCCGCGCCGCCAATTGCTGCTGCGCGGTCGCTTACTGCCGGCGCGCCGAAATCGCGCGGATCGTAATTCATGTGATAGCGCATGCCATGGGCCTCGATCGGCTTCTTGCAATGATTGCAGATGACGGTCGGTGTAAAATCGTTGCCGCAATCGCGATGCGTCAGAATGATCGGCGGTCCGCCGCGCGACAGCCAGCGGTCGCCCCAGGCCAGCATCACAATCAGCGGACCGTAGAGATCCTTGCCCATCGCGGTGAGCCGATACTCGTAGCGATCCGGCTGCGACTGATATTTGCGTCGCTCGAATATTCCGGTGCCCACCAGGCGTGCCAGCCGATCGGTGAGAATATTGGATGCAATGTTGAGCTCGGCCATCAGCCGGTCGAAGCGGCGCGCACCAAGAAACGCTTCGCGAATGATAAGAAAGCTCCAGCGGTCGCCAATGATCTCGAGCGTGCGCGAAACCGAGCTCGGCCGGCCGCGCGAGAATTGCGAAGCGTCCGAAGAACGGCGGGCGCGGTGCACCGGCTGCGCCTGACGATAGCCGGCACCCGACCCGTTGCGGTAGTTAACCCGCACCGCGGTGACCTCTTGCAGGCAGGAAGAACAGGCGACAAGCGGCTGGCATTCGCAGCCGCAAATGTCGTGGATCATCCGCAACGGCGCCCCTTTATTGCCGGGCAGCCAGCGATCACCGAACTGCATCATCGCCATAAAGCTCGGATAGAGTTCGAGGCCGGCTCTGGTCAGCCGGTATTCGGCGCGGCGCGATATCTGCGATGTCCGATGCTGGCGGAATATGCCTTGGTGGGTCAGCCGCTTCAGCCGCTCCGTCAGGGTGGCGCGCGGTAGGCCAAGCGCAGTGCGAAAACTCTCAAAACGCCGTGCGCCGAAAAACGCCTCGCGAATAATCAGAAACGTCCATGCGTCGGACAGGATGCCGACCACACGAGCGACCGAGCAATTACGTTCGCGGAGCACCGGCACGGCGCCGGCACCAAGCTTAGGCGAAAAAGGACGCCTGCTGGTTCTAAGCAGAGCATCTATTGTCATGGCGATCCGTCAGTCATAGGCCAAGCGTTGCCGTAGACTGGACCGAAACTGTAAATCCGTCGAGTGCCTGCCGGTGGAACCAAACCCGACGTATACCGTTTGGCAAAGTTGCTCCAGAAAAAAGGTGTCTAATGCCTCCCCGAGGCTGAAGTCGGCGCTGCCTCAAAGCCCCCGCTCTATATCACCTTTGGGTAGGAAGCTGCCCTCTAAGGATCTGACTTTGAGATCCCCCGTTTCCTTAGTGGCGGACTTGAGTGTCCGTTACGAAGCTGTTTCATAATCTGTCATTCTGCGAATGGTCCAGCGAACGCCGGAGACGACCTATATCGCACGAGCCTATTGATTGGACACGTCTGCGCGCGGATCGTCAGCCCGTACGGAAGTTTGCAACTGAGCGGGATCGACCTTCTGCAGATCGTCGCAACGACAGAGACGAGAGATGATGACCGTGAACGCTGACCCCCGCAGAACCTGGGCTCTCGATCGAGATCGTGCTGAGCGAGGCCATCACACGGGCGCGTGTAGCTGCCGCAGCACCGATTACTCAATGCGCCTTTCTTAATCAGTCTCAGCATTGCCGAACCGAGTCTCGGGCGTCCGGTTTTGGATATCGAAAAATACAGACCAGAGACTCGGGCCCAACTTCCCGTGCGCAGCCTGCCAACGCCAGTGCGGCAAACGCAACGATCCACAAACGCATAGCGTCCCCAGATCCCCGAAGGATCATCCGACAACCACAGCGAGAGGGCAAGGCCCTCGACTGTGCCATGCGGGAGGGGTTCTTTTTTAGGTCGTGACGTTGAGGGCATGGGGTAGCCCCGCGTGCATTTTCCACGCAAGCGCTACGACTCAGATAAGTGTTATTCAACCCGCTGCGCTGGCGCGGCCTTCCCCATCGACACCCTTGCCGGCGAAAAACGGTTCACCTCGGCTCAGCCCTGGCATTCAGCCTGGGCTGTTTTTTGTTCAGCCAGACTTGCGGCGCGGCATCGCTTGCCGCAACCTAGCCGTGTGTCCCATTGCGGCGTCGTCGGAGATCTGGGCCCATTCAAGCATGTGCATTTTTAGCGAGCCTTGGGCCCCTCTACTTACGCAACAAACACTCAACACCCGACAAATAGGATGAAATCTTAGGAAGTCGAGTCTGCGGCTGGGCTGAAGTGGCCCCGGTTTGGGGCTGGGGGCTGAGAAGCACCGGGGCCACTAGCGACGCCGAATTTATTGCTGGACAGTTTCGGCGAGCCGTAAGGAAACCGTTCGCGACAGGGAACCGTTCCACGCCTCAGTTTGCCGACGCTATCGATATGTATTTATCCCAGTAGCCAGCCCACGCAGACCGAGTTGCCCCAAGAGACCCACTCAAGCCTAGGTGCGCATGCCGGGCTTTTTCAGGCCGCTCGACTCTCGGCCGACGCGTTCCTATTTGTTGGGGATCTTAGTTGTGTTCACGCGGCTCGTCGATGGCAGCACTGCTCATCCTAATTTTTCTGCTTGGTGTTGCGGTAGGCTACGCCATTCGCGCGTTCATTTCTAAACGGCGGCGCGTTGCAGCACAGCGTCGCTTTGAGACGACAGGCTCCCATCGGTAAGACATATAGCGGGCCGCCTCGGTTGGCAGCTTTGTTCATTCTAAGCGGTCCGGGCCGTTATAGTGGTGCCGTACCGGTGTTCTGCTGCCGCACTCAGTAGTATCCGCGTCGATATGCGCGTCGATGCACTCTCCGGTTAACACCGGCAACGCTTCCCGCTGTCAGCGGTCGTCCTATGACGGCTTCCGCCTTGTCGACGGACAAAGATAGCGTCTTTGTTGGCGTCCAACGAAGCGAAACTGGAGCCGCGCAAAGCACGGCAGCACCCACTAGAGTCGCTCCAATCACGGCGATCTTTTTGTTCATGATGCTCTCCCGGTTGACGCTCATTTTGAGCGGCTCGGCCCTCTCGGGGCGATGGGGGCCGTCTCAATCAGCCTAACCAGCAGTAACGTCTACCTGCGATGAATCGTTCCGGCCACACTGAAGTCGATTTCTCCGGCCAGGGGGCTGGGGCTAGATTTGGTCGGGGCCACCAGGCAGCGCAGGCGATGCCGCGCCGGCTACAATGCGCCTGGAAATGCTCAAAGTCGCCAACCCGAACTTAACCTAGGCGCGCACTCTATTCGTCGGCGCCCAGCACCTTTCCGGTTTTCGGGTTGACCAAATGCACCCGCGCACAGACCGTGCAGGTCACCGGCTCATAAGTCTCGTCGGCGCGCTCGGGATCGTCGCGACGAAGCCTTGCACGTTCAAGCCTGTGCTGGGGCAGCGGTAGACAAAGGGAAGCATCGCGCACAGTAGCGGCGATGTGGATCAGAAGCTTTGATGAACATCAAACGCGGCTGCCCGCTCCCGAACTCGACGCCTTCAAACATCAGAACCATCTGCAGCGCGATCGAGACTTGCGCGGTGTGGGCGCTCTGCATCAGCGATCGTTGAATCTGCGCCGCGGCTTGTCCCGGTAATACGGCGCCGAGCGGTAATAGCCGCAGTCAAGCAGTCCAAAGCCAGGGTTAGGGCAGCCGTGAGTGGCGAGATATTGGTACACATTTGCGACGACCGTCCCATCGTAGCCGCCGCCGGCTGCCAACGCCGTCGAGGTCGCAGCCATCGTGAGAGCGACGCTCAGGAGCAATTTCCTCATTGGTCTATTCTCCGCGCAAACGCGCCCGCGATCCTAGCACGTCGCCGAGCGTCGTCAGCTGCAGAAATTCCTTGCCGTCGTCGATGATGCAGAGCGGCCGGGGCAGAGGGCGCGACCAGTTGGCGCGGGGCAACACAAACTCCGCTGAGATGAAGCCGAGGGAGCGACCCCGGCTTCTCCACCCAACGAAGGACGGGCTACTTGACCGCGCAGTGGGGAGCGACCCCGAGCAATCAAGATGGTTCCGTGTCCACGGGTGAGGCGTGCTTACTCTAGGTGAGCTGGGTCCGGATCACAAGCCGAGGGATTGGCTGAGCGTCGGAGCACCTTGCCGCAGGTGCGCTAGTTGCCGGCTAGCAGGCGACACCGCTTGCCCCGTGCATCAAACAAAAAGAAGCCCCGGCGTGAAAGCCGGGACTAAGCTCGCTTATCAGATGCGCTTCAAGGACAGTGCGCAGCAATAGTGTGGCACGATGTCTTTCCCAGCCGAATGACAAACAAGAGGCTGTCCTGCACAAAATGTGAGCGACGTTAGTCGTCGCCGCCGTCGCCGGCTACCTTACCGGTTGCCGATACGCGGCTTCAACAGGTTAGCTGCCATCATTCGATTCGGCCGTCGCAGTTTCACTGGCCAACGACTTGGTAAAATATTTAGATGGAACGGCGTAATCGCGGTCGAAGCGCGGGGCGGCACTGCTTGCCCGCGCTTACCTGTGCACAAAGGTTTAACATCCGCGGCGCGATCGAAACTAGGAACGGATCATTAGGTTCCAGTGTTGCAGCTCGGGGGGCGTTCTTCCATCAAAAGGAAAACTAAAAATGGCCTCCAATCCCTTCTCAGACGTGGTTTCTCAAGTTCAACAGTCCCCTCAAAATCAGCGCATGGAAAAACTCATTGATGGGATTGCTCAACAGATGCAGCAATCCGGGAACTCACAGGCCCAGCAGCTCGGACAGGAGCTGCAAAGCGTAAAATCCCAATTAGTTAGGGCTGTTCAGCAGGGAGGCTAAGACTGTAAGGCTGGCGGGTCGGGGCTAATTCCCGACCTGCCGGTTCAACACACCATCCTAGCGGCTGGATTTCACTCTCCGAGCCGCCATCTGATTCGCCGACATGAGCGGCGAACCCCACTACCTCAGTCTGCGCGATTTGGCCTAGTGGCAATCGCGACCGCAGCACAAAACACGGCGTGGCCCACGGCCGACGCTGGGGCAGCTCCAGCGCTCGAGCTGCTGGTGGTGGCTGCACTGCCAGCGCTGCCAGCATCAGGCGCCGATGGCGCTCGCCGCGCCGGTCATCCTGTGGGGCGCCGATGCGCCCGGCGACGTGCTCAGCCGGTGCGCGCGCTGCACCGCCTGCGGCAATCGGGGCGCGACGCTTCAACGGCCAAGCTGGGGCGGCGAGACAATCGGCTTTGTGTCGTTTCCTGTGACATAGTTGCCATGGTGTGGCCCCGACCTTGGGGCAAACGGGAGACGGTCGGGGCCACAGGCAACGCGGGCAGGCTGGGGGCTTTAGCTCGCTTGCCGGCACTCAAACGCATATCGGACGCCGAAGCTCCAGCGTACATCGCCGCGCGACAAAATTGTCGATGAGATGCGCAAGGAGCATCGCAGGCGGGTACTGGGCGAGTGAAAAGGGCCAGTAGGCTGCTGGCTGCCGTTCCTACCTAGTGGTGACGGAGCCTTGCGGTGGTGATGCAGTTAAGCCGCTGCAACACAAGGCCGTCGAAATAATCACGGGCTGCATTTAAATCGCGAAACTCCCGCATCGCCCGCGGATCAGTAGCGATGCGCACCGTGTAGGTGCGATTGACTGTTTTCTCGCTGCCGGCCTGTGCCACCTCAGTGATAGTTATGTCTTGATACGATCTCACGACACACTTGTTGATGGGTGACCCAAGCCGAATCGAATCGCGACGAGAGGGTATCAGCAAATCGAACGCTCCGTTCGCCAAGGCAAAGCACCTGTGAGCCCCGCCACCACGGGGGGGAATCCTACCGGAGGGTTGTCATTCATCCGGCAAGCGACGAGGCTCTCAATAAGTGTAGAGCACAGTTACCGCGCCGCATCTATTGAAATCGGCGGCAAAGGCCAGCAGCGGCGCCGTCCGTCCGCTCGACGCTGGTATCGCATAGCTGACGACCGTTGTTTGCGGGGCCTTCAAACTGGTAGCGGGCTCCATATTCCTAGAGAGCCCCGTCGCCATGCCGGGAGATCACTTGCGCCTGCTTCCGGCAACAGTGCCGAGCGGCGGGGCTCACGCTTGAAATGCCAAGAGCGCCGTCTCGCATAGGAATGGCGCAGCATGGCAATTCGCGGAGTCTACCCTAAATAACAAACATGTGCGGGCGCGCTCGACTTTCCAGCGACTATTCCGAGATCAAGATCGCATTGACGTTCGACCTCAACGCCCCGACGCCGAACTTCAAGCCTGACTGGAACAAGCCGCCGACTGAGCCGATGCTGGTCGCGATCAAATCGGAGGATGGCAAGCGCATTCCGAAGATGATGCGGTGGGGTCTCCAGTTGAACGGTTATGTGCGCAATTTTTCGACCACAGAGACCCGTGGGTGTTCGCCTAAGCAGCGGACGTGTCGGGCATTTTTCCGGCAACGGGGAAACGGTCCGTAGAGACGGCACTGGTTGGCTGACTCGGCTGGATTCGAACTGCTAAATGCCAAATCTGAATTCGGCCTTTGAAATGTCGCCAGAATTGCGCGCGAAATCCGAACGAACCGCGACCAGAGACTTTTAGCGCCCCAGGTGACAGAAACGCCACACGCACCTTCCGGCCGAACTGAGTGCCGGATCACCAGGATTCGAACTAGTCTCTGGGTAGATCGGGTCTGCTTTAACGCCAATAGCGGATTCAGATCCAACCGCGACGTCCGCCATGTGCCGATTGTGTTGCAAAAGTCGTTTTGCACTGATGCTCAAAAAATCTAAGGGCTACAGGTGCGGATTTCGTGTAAAGATGTGAGAGGCCTCATCGCCCCACGTTAAACTCATAGGCGATTTTGGTAGCGTGATTGAGGTTATATGAATCGGCAATTGATTCCCGTTTCAGATTTTTCGTCAAAATTCATAGCCCCTGCAACTTTCGACTTTTGCAACACAATCTGCCACGAACGGACATCAGAAATGCCGCCGGGGGCTTAAATCCGACGCGAAAGAAATCTGATAAAGCAGCATCATGTGGTCGTGACGGGTCCTGGCGGAATAAGCAGCGTGAAGTTGGTGCCGAGGGAAGAGATTGGATGCGCCAGTTCGCCACCCAATTGTTCCGAAAGCGCGTTGACCAAGCGTGTTCCGAGCCGTCTACTGGTCGTCGAATTATATCCTGCGGGAAAACCGACGCCTTCGTCTCGGACCGAGATCAGGACTGTTTGCTTGTCAGATTGGAGTAGTACCCGTACCCAGATCGTGCCACTTGGACGATCCGGATAAGCATGCTTCCCCGCGTTTGAGACCAGCTCATTAATAATGAGCCCCACAAGAATGGCACGGTCCGCCGCAAACTGTATTGCTTCGGGTGCATCAAAGTCTATCTCGCACGGCGCCACCGTTGGTCTCAGGTCGCCGACGATTTCGCGCAGATACGCTATCAAATCGATCTTCTCGTGGTCGGCGTTGTAAGCGAGACGCTCGTAAGCACGTCCGACGGCGTTCACCCGACTTGCTGCTGCGTTGAGCTGTTCGCTTGACGCTTGATCGTCCTTAGCTTGGAGCTGGAGCATCGCCGAAACCACCTGGAGGCTGTTCTTGACACGGTGATTAACCTCTTTGAGCAGGACTTGATGACGATCAAGCGCGGCCTGCAGTTTGCGTTGATACTGCTGCTGCTCGATCGCCATCCCGAGGATATTCGCGGCACCTTGCAAAAAAGCGATGTCGTGCTCGTTAAACTCGCCTTCGGATTTGCTGTCGACTTCCAATACGCCGAATGGCAAGCCGTCGCCTTGGAGAATGACATTCATGGCACGGCGAATGCCGTGCTTAACAAGCAAGTCCGGCGTCCGAAAGCGCTGTTCATTTTCGAGGTGATTCGAAATAACCGGCCTGCCCGTGCGCAGAGCGTAGCCAGCGGGGGACTCCAAATCGGCTCCGACGCTGGCCACGCCGACGACACCCTCGCCCCAGCCGACTCCGGCTCGAACAAGAAGGCAATTCTCACCTGCTATGTACTCCATGACTTTGCAGTATTCCGCATTTAGTCCTTCGGCCGTCACACGTGCCGTACGATCAAGCAAGTCGATGAAGCTCGTACGCTGAAGCGCAAAGACCCCCAATTCGGCGAGAAGTTCCTGCTGGCGAATACGTTGATGAAGAGCGCGGGCGGTTGGTTCGTTGGACGAATCATCGCTTGGCGTCGGCTCGACGACGGGCTCTTTCTCGTCGGATGGGCTCATGTCCAATCGATAATATATATCGCATGCTTGGGGTTCTAGGGCCCCTCACGCCGGCTCTGGGTCAAAAGGCGACATGACGGCCGTGGCCGAATACGGCCGCTTTGCCATCAATAGCGGACATCCGGCAACGCTCTCGCAACCTCTGGACCGAAATCAGAAACGTCGAACTGGTCTCAAGGCGATCGAACCAAGTCTTTTGGATATTGCTATCGGCGCGATCCTCGGGAATATTTATGCTGAGACGTACAGGCCATATTCCTCTTCGGTCGTCCCTATGTTCGGCGCTATAGCGCTATGTGTATCGTCGCGTGCTTTCGGCTGTGGCGAGCACCGAAATGAATCATGACTCGCAATAGAGTCTGCTGTGAAGGTACCGAAAATCAAAACCTGCCACTGCGATTTTCAAAGCTGGCCACTAGGCTCGGAAACAGGCCAGTATCCGGAGCGCGAGTCACTCTCAGCCAACGAGGCCTGACCAAAGGGTCGCTGCCGGTGATACATTGCATTGGGGTCGTTGAGAACCTAGTGTCCAACGAGGATAGTTATGGCGATCACGAAGCGCGGCAAAAATGCCAAACGCAAACCTGCCTCCCGCAAACAATCCCAGCGCAAGGCCGCCGACATGGCAGGCCGAGAAGTCGACCGTCTCGGCGACCAAACTGCAACCAGCGATGAGCGCGCACAGCGGAAACGCCGCCTAATCAGGGGACCGCAAGAATTTCGTGGCATGCGCGAAGATTTGCCGAAGAGGAAACGCTGAGACTGTTTGGGCAATTTAAGCGAGTTGGCGACCATTGAAAAACATGACGGAAAGAGGCGGGGGGCATTGCGACGTTGATAAAGCGGCACATTCCCGAGCCCTCCATCAATCTATATCTTAGCTTGGCCGCGATCGGCACGGTCACGCGGTTAGGCCTGACCTGGCTCGGTATCATTAGATAAAGCGCCGCAGAACAGCCCGCCTTCGGGCGCTTGGCTTCATTTCTGCCGCCGTTTGAAATAGGCGGTCGATTTGTGAATGATCCATTCCTGCGCTTCGGCATCCGTAGGAAAATCGCCGATATTCTCGGGTGCTCCGTTGTCAGCGGTGGCCTCGATATACCAGCCGCGACCATCTCTATATTCCCGCGAAGTTAATTGGGGCCGCTTTGGATGTTTGTCCGCCATGCTTGCAATATGCCCCTAAAGTTGTCGCTGCGCCATCAATAAGCACTGCCTTATTCAAAGTGAGCCATTATGTCGGCTCAACATAGCAGCCGATGCCTTGCATTTCAGTTCATTCGGCGGCATTTTTGACGTGGTTCAGCTGCTCTGCACACGCCCTAGCTAGTTGGTAGTCGGGGGAC
>Ga0335076_10000173_pt1 | contig 54221 bp, 42 predicted proteins | sample Lox_Sample_25_FD_206717 | JGI IMG/M metagenome (GOLD analysis project Ga0335076, IMG submission 206717) | Soil microbial communities from Loxahatchee National Wildlife Refuge, Florida, United States - Lox_Sample_2.5 | ecosystem: Environmental > Terrestrial > Soil > Wetlands | place: USA... | reverse complement strand
CGCGAAAACGCTAGGGTGTTCCTGAAGGAAAATAAGGACGTTCGCGAAAAGATCGAGGTGGCGCTGCGCAAGAAGATGGAAATTCCTGGTCCGGGCCAGAACGCTGCAGCGGCAGGGCCGAACGGTCACGCGAACGTCTCCGCGGAAAAGCCGCCATTGAAGGCGGCGGCTGCGGTGGCGACAGCCGATAAGGCGAGACCGGCACGGTAGCAACAGTTTCTTCGAAGGAAGAGAGCGGGCGGGGCGGGGAAGGGTGACCCCGCCCGTTTCTTTTTCGGGAACGAGGTTCTGGTGCTCCTATGGGGCCGACTGATGCCGGCACGACGGTCCGTTCAAGGTCGGTGCCGCAGGCCCCCCGTACAGGGTAGTCGAGACCCTGCTCAGACGTTCAGCTATTCAAAATAAAACACATAGGGACGTACTGAACCCAGTTTGCTATTGCCAGGATAGGACGAAATTCACTAGACTACGTCTCAGTTTGAAGCAGCGATTGGAGAGCAGGATGAGAATCGAGATTTTTCCGCACTGGTAACTGCTTTAGAATGTGGAAACAAGGGCCGTGGTACCGGAAGTGCTTTGTCAGTTCCACGGTTGCGTTATGCGGTGGGAATAGGGTAAAGTCGGGACACGTTTTCAGAATTACCAGTAGTTCCATGCGTTTAAGGGCCGAATGATCAAGGGCTTGGGCAAACTTATTACAACTGCGGTACTAATCGCCACGATCGTGTGGCCGATGGCGGCTGCTCAGCCGGGCGATCCCATCGTAAGCAGTGCCTCCAGCGCCAAAACGAAGAAAGCCAAGGCCCACGCAAAATCGAAGAGACGACTGGTTCCCTCCACCTATCGTGGCTACGCGCCGACGTATGCTGACTCGGTTAGCGCTGATGATCCAACGTTCGATGATCCTGTTGTGCGGGCCGCGGCGGTCGATGCCTTGGGTCGTTACAACGGTTCGATCGTTGCCGTAGACCCGAATACCGGTCGAATCCTGACTGTCGTCAACCAGAGAATTGCTTTCAGCGACGGGTACATTCCCTGCTCGACTATTAAGCCGACGATTGCCATCGCAGCACTGGAAGAAAACGTCATCAGCAATGACACGATGTTGAAGGTGGGACGGCGCAAGTACATGAACTTGACCGAGGCACTTGCGCATTCCAATAACGCGTTTTTCGAAGAACTGGGCCGCCGCATGGGTTTTGAAACGGTCTCTAAATATGGCCGCCTGCTCGGTCTGGGTGAACTTGCGGGTTACAACTTGCCGGACGAGCATCCGGGCGCCTTTCCGACGGCGCCGCCGGCGTTTGGCGGAGTCGCCCGCATGTCCAGCTTCGGGGAAGGAATACAGATCACCCCGTTACAGTTGGCGGCGCTGGCATCGGCTTTCGCAAATGGGGGAACACTCTATTATTTGCAGTATCCCCATACACCGGAGGAAGTGCAGAATTTCGAACCTAAGGTGAAGCGCGATCTGAATATCGCCGGTGTGTTGCCTCAGGTTCGTGAAGGGATGCTCGCAGCTGTGCTTTACGGTACCGGACGCTTGAGCTATGACTCGGGAGGCGACGAAACGCCGCTGGGCAAGACCGGTACGTGCGATGATCATACCAATCCATCCCGCATCGGCTGGTTCGTCAGCTATGCCGATGAAGTCCATCCCAAGATTGCTTTGGCGGTTCTGCTGCGTGGTAATACGCGACGCGTGAAGGGACCAACGGCGGCCCAGGTAGCGGGGATCATGTATCGTAGACTCCGCGAGCAGAATTATTTTGCCGAGCCCGTGAAGACAGCAGCCTTACCCGGCATAACCAACGGAAAGTAATCCCCCAAGACGAAACAAGACTGCAGGCTCAGGCGTGGGTGGCTACAGCACGACAGGATGCTTGGGCCGGGCCTTGATGTGAACGCTGATCGTTGGTTCCGTGACATGCCGCACGGCGTCAAAGCAAGTGTCGCAGAGGCCGATGCATCGTTGGTCTTCGCTTTTAGCGCGGAAGCTGCGGTGGCACTCATAGCACGTTGAGTTCTGCGATTCCTGACGTGCTTCGCGAATGTGAATCTCGGGATGGACTTCCAGTTCGATCATTCGTAACTCCCAGTGGGGAACGTGGCAACCGAGATACCAGAAATATAACGAAATGTTTGTTGAAGACAGGGTACTTACGAAATCATAGTTGGTTTCAGTGAGCGAATTCACACAGACGTTCGAAGAATCGCACATCCTCGACAACCCGGCTTGCGGATTGGACGCAAGACTCCGACAAACATTTGACGTCACGAAGGCATTGGGCCAAAAGAGAAGCGTGCGGTATCCTGATGGGTTGTGGTTGGTGTGCGGTGAGTTGGATTCGCAGTTCTCTTGGGGGAATCGGTGAGCCGGGGATTCTGGATTGTGGTGGGCGCTCTTGTTGCAGCGGGGTGTGTCATTGATGGCCACATGCTGCTGAAGCGGAAAGTGGCGGACGCAGAGTTTCACCAAGAGGTTGAACTTGCGCAAGCGGAGGCTCAGCACATCCGTGAGCAGGTGATACTCCCGACCGAAAACAAACTGCCAGCCGGAGAGAATTTCGTTGCGGCGCTCGAACAGTTTGGCTTGAGCGCGCAAGAGGCTGGAGAAGTCAGCATCGCGGCGCAACAGGCGTTCAATCTACGGCAATTGAGAGCTGGAAACGAGGTCATCGTGGGTCGGTCGGTGGTGGGCGAATTGCGCCAAGTCGACTACAAGATCGATCCAGATCGCATGCTACATATTGTCCCTGCCACGGAAGGCTACTCTGCCGAAGTTCTGGAAATTCCATCGCGACTGGAAGTGAGTGCGGTGAGTGGCGAGCTGGACGATTCGCTTTTCAATGCTGTTGAAGACACCGGCGAGTCTCCGGAAGTGGCCATGCGCCTGGCGCAAATCTTTGGTTACGATATGGACTTTTACACTGACCCGCGCAAAGGTGACACCTTCCACATCGTGATCGAGAAGAAAAAGTACCGTAATGGCGAGACTGCGGGCTATGGCCGTATTCTGGCAGCCGAATACGACAACAGTGGCAAGAAATATCAAGCGCTCTTGTTCCACGATGACCAGGGACGCGCTGCGTACTATACCGCGGACGGAAGATCGCTCCAGAAGGCGTTCCTGCGATCTCCGTTGAAGTTCGCTGCTCCGGTGACCTCACACTTCAGTAAGGCGCGGTTTCACCCCATCCTGAAGACGTATCGTCCCCATCTCGGTACGGACTACGGAGCACCCACCGGCACTCCCGTGCAAACGATTGGTGCGGGGCGGGTGGAATTCGCCGGCCGCAAAGGTGGCGACGGCAACATGGTGAAGATCGCCCACTCGCAAGGCTATGAGACGATGTACCTTCACCTTTCAAGGATTTTCGTTCACGTCGGCGAACGTGTGGAAATCGGGAAGACCATCGGACTGGTCGGCATGACGGGACTGGCTACTGGCCCTCATCTGGACTTCCGAATTTCCAAAAGGGGCCAGTTCCTGAATTTCGAGAAGCTGGGTTTGCCGCCCTCCGACCCTGTCTCGAAGCGGTATTGGTCGGAGTTTGCTGCAATGCGCCAGCAATGGTTGCCAGTGCTCGAAAATCGCGTACAACTGCAAGCGCAGTTGCCGGAATCTCACTCGGACGGGCGCTGACACTTGGGCGCCAGATCTGGTTTATCGGGAACTTTTCCAATTCATGGACGGGAAAACATGAAAACGGGGCTTAGCCTCAAAGGGGATTGTGTGCCGCGAAATTTTAGTCGGCTTTTTCAAATTGCGGTGGGGTTTGGAATTTTGGTGATTTGCTGGCAGTTGGCGGCGTGTGGAGGTAGTAGCAAGGTTACACCACTCACGATTGGTACGACATCTTTACCTGATGGGAGTGTAGGTGTCACTTATGCTGCGACGCTCAGTGCGTTCGGAGGCACTCCTCCGTACAAGTGGGCGCAGACTTCCGGAGGAGATATGCCGGGCGGGGTCACTTTGGGAAGCACGGGGAGCTTCTTGGGAACTCCGACGACGGCCGGGAGCTTCGGGCCATACGTATTTACGGTGACCGATTCAGCCGGGGCAACGGCAGCCTCGCAGAGCTTGAGCATCAACATCAGCGCAGCTACATTTTCGGTGACGACCAGCGTGTTGCCGAACGGAACCGTCGGTGCAACATACTCTGCTACCTTGGTTGCATCTGGCGGAGCGCCACCTTACACGTGGGCGGAAGCTTCCGGTGGAGACCTGCCGGCGGGCATAAGCGGCATAACAAGCGAAGGTGTGATCGCCGGGACTCCTACGACTGCAGGAGCTTACGGTCCTTACGTCTTTACGGCAACCGATTCAAAGGGCGCGACTGCGTCTTCGGCAAACCTCACCCTCACAGTCAGTGCATCCGGGGCATCCGCGTGTGCGCCTGTGGGCAATGAAGCCGCGCTGTCGTCGGCGAATCCGTACGCATTTCTATTGAAGGGAACAGATGGCAATGGCAACCCGATCGATATTGCCGGCAGTTTCACGCCAAACGGTACCGGCGGCATAAGCAGCGCGGTGGTGGACTACAACGGATTTTCGAACGGCCCGCAAGTTCTGCTCATCGATGTAGCGGGAAGCTCGTATTCTTTCAGTTCGTCTCAGCAGGGATGTTTGTATTTATCCTTCTCTGGGTTGGGAGCTGCACCGGAAGCAATCTCTGCAAATTCCGCCAACCCAAGCTTAGCGGCAGGGCACGCTGTTCGGGCACGCGCCTCAAAGTCCTCGCAAACCACACTACCCGTTCCCGTTGGAGTGCAATTTGCATTTGGGTTGAGCGGGTGGGACGGGTCTGTTTACCGGACCGGCAGAATCATGGAATCAGACAACGCGGACGGCACTGGAACCAACGCTTCCGGGTTCCTACATGTCCAGGATCCAAGCGCCTTCAGCCTTTCCTCCCTGCAAACGAACTATGCGTTCGGTGTGGATGGCTGGACCGCGGCTACGAGCGGGGTGGTACGAACCGCGCTGGCAGGCACGTTTGCGAACAGCTCGGGCACCTTGACTGCGGGCTACAGCGATGTGAATACCGGTGGTACAGCTTCGGGTGAGGCCTCCGGGGGATATGGAAGCTTGAGCACGACGGTTGATACGTCTTCCGGACGTGGAACCGGCAGCTATTTCATCAAAACTGCAGCGGGGACTATCAGCTTCGGCTTTGCGTTCTACATTCTTGATGCCTCAGACGCGATTCTGCAATCTACAACACTGGCTTCCGGCAGCAGTACAACGCCGCTGCTTGCCGGGCGTGCGGTCGCTTCGAACGCCAGCTATCTTTCCGGCGCCTTGAATGGCTACTACTTATTGGCTTGGCAAGGGCTCGAGTCCAGTGCAGGTGCGGCGAAGAATCTGGTGGCCGTGGGCACTATGAACGCTACGGACGCCGGCACGATTCCGACCGCGACTGTTTATGCAAACGATGCGGGAACCTATTCAAGTACTCCCTACCCGTCAAGCAGCTATGCGGTGGAGGCTACGACTGGTCGCGTCTCGTTTACGGGCCTCACTTCGACTCCACCGGTGGCGTATTTGACAGCCGGAGGAGATGATGGAGACGGTATCGCTGGCTTTGTGGTGGGTACTGATGCGCAAGCCAGCTCGGGCGTGATTGTGACTCAAACAACCGGCACGCCGAATTATGGGCCGTCCAGCGTTTCGGGAAGCTATGCAGCCAGCACCGCGGAGGACGTCGACGGCGCGAACGGCGCGTTCTTCGGTTCGTTTTCCTTCAACGGGACCGGAGCATACACGGTTACGCCCCTGGTGACCGGGTCCGTCCCGAATGTTCCACACACCGGCGAAATCGGCATCAGTTCTGACGGCTCGGGAAGCCTCGACGGAGGAGCGTTTCCGTTTGTTACGAACGGAGAAGTACTGTTTGCCATTCCGGATTCCGGCGATCCGCTGCTGTTCGTGTTTACCGGCCCTCTGCCCACAACCTGAGCCTTCGAGATCTCGGTCGAAATCGGCATGTCTCAGATCTGTGCCAATATATCGTTGTGCCATCTCTGTAGGCGGGGCCGAACGGCGACAATTGTTGACCTGGAGGTTGTTATGTCTTTGCGACCAGTGAAGCGGCTGGTGCGTTCGAAACCGACACGAGAAGGTGCGGGAGTGCACTTGCGGCGTGCATTTGGATTCGGGAACACGTCCGATTTTGATCCGTTCCTGCTGCTGGACGACTTCCGCAATGACGTTCCCGAAGACTACCTTGCTGGTTTCCCTTGGCATCCCCACCGGGGGATCGAAACGATCACCTACGTGCTCACAGGAACGGTAGAGCACGGTGACAGCCTTGGGAATCACGGCTCCATCGCATCGGGAGATGTTCAATGGATGACCGCGGGAAGCGGCATCATTCATCAGGAGATGCCTAAAGGAGACTCTGCGGGACGAATGCACGGTTTTCAGCTCTGGGCGAATTTGCCATCTACTCTGAAGATGACGGCGCCGCGCTATCAGGAAGTGAAGTCGCCGGACATTCCGGAAGTGACTGACAACGACGGCACCCACGTTCGGGTGGTCTGTGGCAGTTTTTGGGGCACAAGAGGACCGGTGGATGGAATTGCCGCCGATCCAATCTATCTGGATGTTTCGGTACCACCTGGAAAGCGGAAAGTCCTGCCGGTAGAAACCACGCGACATGCGTTCGCGTACGTGTTTGGTGGCGCTGGGAAATTTTGCAACGCCTCCGACCCGCTTTCGGTTCCGACTGAGCCTGTGAGCTGGGCAGATACCAAGCCTCCTTCAGACGCGGACAACCGTGCGTTGGTCTTATTCGATCGCGGAGACGAAGTGATGGTGCAGGCGGGGGAGGATGGAGTCCGGTTCCTGCTGGTTTCTGGGAAGCCGCTAGAAGAGCCGGTGGCGTGGTACGGACCAATCGTTATGAACACGCAAGAACAATTACGAGACGCGTTCCAGGAGCTAGAAAAAGGAACCTTCCTGAAGAAGTAGATCCCAGAACAGTCAAAGTTAGGCCGGTCTTCGTCCTATCTGCGCCCAAGCCTCTTGAATCATCGCGTAGAGGAAGGCAGTTGACATACCGAACAGAATCCAGCCGTTCAGGGCCTCGAGAGCCCCCATCATTTGCCAGCGTTCTTGGAGGTTTTCGTGGGCGTGCCCGAAAGTAGTCATGGCGTTGAGGGAATACAACGTGGCAGATTTCTTGTCGGGCAGGGCGTGGAGCAGCCGGAAACCGAACGCCCAAACTGCGGCTTCCAAACCGTGGAGGAGCGTTACCGAAACGGTGGTGCCTGCCATGAAGAGCAGAGCAATCAGAGTAATGCGGCGATGATGCGCGAGCAGAAGGAAACGATCGAATCTTTGGCGAATCAGGTAGAGGCCGAGCACATGAATCACCACCGTGACCACGCTGAGCGGCAAGCTCCACAACCAGTCAGAACCCCAAGGGACTACGTTGGACGGATCGAGGTTCACTGATGACCTCACTTTCCTGGCGAGACGGTTAGATATGAACTGTACGGTCGCTATTGCTATTTCGTAAGGTAACGGAAACTCGAGCGGATTTATCGCGGCGAGTTGCGCCAGTCGCTCAAAAGAACACGGCCAGTACAGTCAGTAGATGATGGGAAGTTTGGAGAAGTCGGATTCGGTATCGTCGGTAACTCGCAGAACCAGCAAAGTGCGGTCATCGTGAGGAGGGCGGCCCACACCGGCGTGCTCGTCTGTGGCTTTCACGATCCGTTGGGCCACGGTATAGCCGGGGTCATCCGGAGCTACGGTGGCTAAAAGGGCCTTCAGGCGCTCCGCGCCAAACTCCTCCTGGTCGCGATTCATCGATTCGTGGATGCCGTCGGAAGCAAAGACGACGATATCTCCAGGAATCAGCGTGAGGGTTTGCTCGTCAAATTCCGCTTCCGGTAGTAGCCCCAAGGGCATGCCTGTCACGTTAATCTCGGTAACTTGGCCGTTACGCACCAGCAGAGGCAGGGTTCCACCAGCGTTCGCGATGTTCAATTCTCGCAGCGCCGCGTCGTAAATGGCGAACTGCATGGCAATGAAGCGGGCATCGAGACGAGCTGCTAACAACCGACTATTCAGTTGCTCGAGCATCTCTGCCGCGGTGGATTCGCTTTCGTGAACAAGCTCGCGCAGAATTCCGATGGCGAGCGAGCCAAATAACGCGGCAGCCGTGCCTTTGCCCGAGACGTCTCCATTTGCGATAGCCAGTCTGCCCACCCCATACGGTAACAGGTCGTAAAAGTCTCCCCCCAACTCGCGGGCGGGCACATACGCGGTGGCCAAGTCGAGGCCTGGTACCTCTCGGGCACCGGAAGGAAGAAGCTGACGCTGGATTTCGCGAGCGGTGTCCAAGTCGGTTTGCAGGCGCACCTGAGTTTCCCGCGACTCCTCAAATAGTCGTGAGTTTTCGAGCGCCACCGCGATGTAGGTAGCCAAAATATTCAGCAGCCGTTCGTGTTCCGCTGTGAACGCATGGGGCTGCGTGCTTTCCATATCCAATACACCGACCAAGCGGTCCCGCCGTAACAAGGGAACCACGATTTCCGAACGCACTTCTACGTCGTTACCACAGCGGATGTAGCGGGGGTCCAAGCGAACATCGACCACCCGGATGGTACGCCGCTCCGCCGCGGCCGCCCCGGTAATCCCCTCGTTCAGGCGCATTTGAAAACGAGATGGGATGGCATCCTGGAAGCGCAGAGCGAAGACGCTTTCGAGCACCTGCGCATCCTCGTTCCAAAGCATCACGGTAAATACTTGGTAGTCGACCAACCGTTTGACGCGCTCGGCGATTTTCTGCAGCAACTCTTCGCGGTCCAGAATCGCTGTGAGCTCATGGCTGATCTCGTAGAGCAGAGAAAGCGTCTGGGCCTGCTCGGGTTTTTCCACATAGAAGGAAGGTGGAACGGGATCGGCCTCCCCGAGAAGCGAAAAGGGCGTCAATTTTTGAGTCGAATCCATAGCCAAGATTGTAACTTTCTTCTGGTTGGATGTACCGAAGGAAAGTTGGTTTCATCAAAAGCAATCCTTTAATCCGATGAGCAAGTTCGATGGAACCGGGCCGTTCGCAGAACGTGCATTGAATGGAGGCTGGCAGAGCACGAGAAGTCGAATAGAGGGATCGAACGGAAGATCAGGGCGCGGGTGGGGGCGTTTGGGAACCGTCCAAGAATTCAAAGCCGGGACGGCCCATTCGGACACGGCGGGAGAAGTCGGGAGCATTGTCGGATTCGCGGGCGGCAGCGTTAATGTGGGCGGACTCCTTCAATTCTGGAAAGGGCAGCCCTCCAGCCAAATTACCGCCCTCGTAGAGCATCTCATCGCCCCGCCCGTTCAGCAGAACTTGCCAATTGTGAAGGGAAGTACCGGCTGGGAGGCGTCCCATGTCCGCCATCGAACGGAAGATCACGGTCGTACAGTTGCGGGTCAGGGCGTTGTACCACTCCGGATGGACGTGAAGCTGATTCGCTCGTGACAAGTATTCCAAAAACAGCGCGCGTGCCCAGTCCGGGCTCGCTGAAGTATGGAACAAGTACACTTCCTCGTCTTTGCGAAAGTTGGTGCGCAGCCGGATCAAATCGCGTTCGTCGGCGAATACGTACACTAGTTCGTATTGACGGAAGAAGCCAAGAATTGCCGAATAGCCTTCGCCGATCTCCTTGCGAGTCTCGATGGATGCTGCGATATAGTTACCGTTGCCAAAATCAAAACTCAGAATGGGGTGAGCGATGTAGGGCGAACCCCAGTAGGTAATTGCCAGGTCAACCCCACGAATCTGCGAGAGGTCGAGCGGTTTAGCGAGCCACTGGCAAGTGTAATCGAATTCCGCGCGATAATCGCAGTGACGAAAGTCGTGAAGGGTGACGATCTGGTCGTTGATCTGCGCCCAAGGAGTATGCGCCAAATCGGCTTCCCACGGTCGATCGTTAGAAGGTTTCAGATGAAGCCACCAGAGTAGCACCAACGAGAAACAAAGAACGGTGAGAAAGAGCCTCCGCTGATGTGTGGAAACGCGAGTTAGCAAGAAAATGACAAACGCGGCATAAGAAACCCCCGCGATGTGCCTGATGGCTGGAATTCGCAGATCGATATAGATGGCTGCGGCGGCCCAAAGCGTGAGGACTGCGATGAGCAGATAAAGAAAGAATAGGCCAAATGCACGCGACGCGCGCCGCCATAGGGGTTGCGATAAGGGATTCGGTTGAGGAATAAGGCGTATGGTAGAGCGGGCGGATTCGATGGTCAATCCTGCCGCGACGCTGTCACGGAACCTTGGGAATCACTTGACCTGCCAGGTGTCTCCCTGGCTGAGAAGAGTAGCGAGATTTCCCGGCCCTTTCTTTTGGATAATCTCCTGCACCTGCTCGTTCATAACGTCTTCATAGCGTGGCAGGTCGTCCCAATCGCGGAAAACGCCAATCGGTGTGGGGAAGCCCGGTCGCTGCTCCATGTGCGACAGTAGGAAAGCATAGGAGGGACGTGGGTGATGGGCATCATGAACAATCAGGTCCGATTCAGAAATTCCGTTACCAAGGGAAACCACTTCGATGTCGCCATCGGATTTCCGCCGGATACCTCTGTCGCGGTTCTTACCGAATACCAGAGGTTTGCCATGCTCGAGCTGAAGAACATGCTCGCTGCGCGCGTCTTTCTCGGTCAAGCCGGTCCACGCGCCGTCGTTGAAGATGTTGCAATTTTGCAAGATTTCCAAGAACGCGGAACCGCGGTGGGCGGCGGCGGCTTTCAGCGTCTCTTTCAAGTGAGCCTGGAAAATATCCACGGACCGAGCGACGAAGGTTGCTTCCGCGCCAATCGCTAAAGAAACGGGATTGAAGGGGCGATCGGGTGAACCGTATGGTGTGGATTTGGTGACTTTGTGGAACTCTGAAGTCGGAGAGTACTGTCCCTTGGTCAGGCCATAGATCCGGTTGTTGAAGAGCAGCACCTTAATGCCTACGTTACGCCGCAGCATGTGCATGGTATGGTTGCCACCAATCGCTAAAGCGTCGCCGTCGCCCGTGGCGACCCAAACTTCCAGTTCAGGATGGGCGATCTTGATACCGCTGGCCACCGCAGGTGCGCGCCCGTGGATGGTGTGGAATCCGTAGGTGTTCATGTAATACGGAAAGCGGCTAGAGCAGCCGATCCCAGAGACGACGACAAAGTTCTCACGAGGAATTCCCAGCTCAGGAAAGACCGACTGCACCGCGGCAAGGATGGCATAGTCGCCGCAGCCCGGGCACCAGCGCACTTCCTGGTCGGTTTGGAAATCCTTTCGTGTAAGCGGTGGAAGAGCGGTGGTAGTCATGACTTAGAGCCCCAACATTTCTTCGATTTTGAGATCGAGTTCATTTTGCTTAAATGGACGGCCTTGCACTTTGCTGAGGCCGACCGCGTCGACGAGATACTTTGCTCGGAGAATCCAAAGGAGCTGACCCATATTCAGTTCCGGCACTAAGATTTTCTTATAGCGCTTCAGAACGTCTCCCAAGTTGGCAGGCAACGGGTTCAGGTAGCGCAAATGCAGGTGCCCAATCTTACGGCCTTTCTCTCGCTGGCCTTTGACCGCTTGGGTAATCGAGCCGTAGGTTGAACCCCATGAAACGATTAACAGATCCCCCTCCGGATCTCCGACTGGCAAAACGTTCGGCACGTCTTGAACGATTGCGTCGATCTTCGCCGCACGGATGCGAACCATATTCTCGTGATTCAGCGGTTCATAGTTTACATTCCCAGTGACGTCCTGCTTTTCGAGGCCGCCGATGCGGTGTTCGAGGCCCGGCGTGCCAGGGATTGCCCAAGGGCGAGCGAGCGTGTCGGGGTCGCGGCGATAGGGCTGGAAGCCCTCAGGATTCGTGGCAAACTTCACGGGAATCGATGGAATTTCGTCGAGGTTGGGAATGCGCCAAGGTTCCGCGCCGTTCGCTAGATAACCATCGGAGAGCACAATTACCGGGACCATGTATTTCAAGGCGATGCGACTGGCTTCCACGGCGATCCAGAAGCAGTCAGCAGGCGTGGCCGCCGCCAGCACCGGGATGGGCGCTTCAGAGTTGCGGCCAAACATGGCCTGAAGCAAGTCTGCTTGTTCCGTTTTCGTGGGCAGGCCGGTGGAGGGGCCACCGCGCTGAATGTCGCAGATGACCAACGGCAGTTCGGTCATCACCGCCAGGCCGAGTGCTTCGGTCTTTAACGCCATGCCGGGTCCGGAGGTGGTGGTCAATGCGAGTAAACCTGCATAGGAAGCGCCAATCGAGGACGTGACCGCGGCGATTTCGTCTTCGGCTTGAAAGGTCAGCACGCCAAAGTTCTTGTAGTTCGAGAGTTCGTGCAGAATGTCGGACGCCGGAGTGATGGGATAGCTGCCGAGGAACAACTTCAGTCCCGCCTTTTGCGCAGCGGTAACGAATCCCAGCGCCAAAGCTTGGTTGCCGCTCAAGTTTCGGTAGGTACCGGGACTCAACAGCGCTGGCGGGATTTCATAACTGATCTGGAATGCCTCGGTGGCCTCACAATAGGAGTAGCCGGCCTTCAAGGCCAGTTTGTTGGCCTCCACGAAAAGTGGTTTTTTCTTGAACTTGTCTTCGATCCACCGGACCGTCGGATCCATCGAGCGGTTGTACAGCCAGTAGCACATGCCGAGCGCGAAGAAGTTCTTGCAGCGGTCCATGGCCTTGGCATCCAAACCGAGATGCTGCAAAGCCGCGCGTGTAAGTCGTTGCAATTCCACCGGGAACACGCGGAACTTGTCGAGCGAGTGGTCCTCTAGCGGATTTACCGTCAGATGAGCCTTGCGTAGATCCGTTTCCTTGAAGCTATCCGAATTGATGATCAAGATGCCGTTGGCTTTCAGATCGGCGACGTTGACCTTGAGCGCCGCGGGGTTCATGGCGATCAGGACATCCACCGCGTCGCCCGGGGTGTGCACTTCGCCTGAAGAGAAATGCAATTGAAAGCCGCTGACACCGGGGACCGTGCCGGCAGGGGCGCGGATTTCTGCGGGGTAGTCCGGAAATGTGGCAATGTCGTTGCCATAGAGAGCTACCGTATTGGTGAACTGGTTGCCCGTGACCTGCATTCCATCGCCGGAGTCTCCGGCGAAGCGAATTACTGCTTGCTCGATAATTTCGCGTTTGTTCTTGCTTGAAGGAACTTCCGTAAGCGTAGACATCTTGCTTCCTCAACCCCCATCCGGGATAGCCGCTCCCCACCGGTGAGCAGAGGAGGGCGAATCAGTCTCCAAAGTAATATCAAGCGAGGCAGTCAACACGACTTGCGCTGCCGGAACGCAAGGGAACTGATTTGTCAAGGATAGCACAGGGATTTGAAGGGAATCTGTCTAAGGCGCGACGAAGAGAGGAAATTCAAGTACAGTACGAGGGGCCCCCTGTGATGCACGACACAGACGCTAGTTCAACTCTGACAGCGCAAGATCACACCTCGGCTGTGACGGCTGTGTCAACTGTCCCCCGTACTCGTTCCTCGGCTTTGAATTGAGCCTTCACGCTCTTCATCCGAAACAGGAACAACCACCAGATACTAGCAGGGAGCATTAGAATCACTAAGGCAATGGCCATCAATTGCCGGAGAGATTCGGTTGCGCTGACGAAATGATCGGGGAAGAAGAATGTTTCGAATGGCCGGAGGGCAATCAAGGCGAGAGAAAACAGCAGTGCGAGACTGGCCCACACCAGAGCCAGGACGCGCGCCCACGGCCGGAGTTGGAGAAGTCCGATCCCCGTACGAATACCGATTCCAATCACGGCGGATGGCACTAACGCAATCACCAGAAACGTGATGGGTTGAACCTGATAGAAGTGCCGTCCGAGTTCGTCGGGGGGGGCGTTGAGCACGTTGAGAAAGAAAAACCCCCAAAAGAAGAAGGCTGTGGTGCAGCCGAGAAGCGTGAGTGTGGCGGCAGCAGTGACAGCGGCGGAGCGGGGACTGGGATTAGCCATAGGTATCAAGATGCCGGAGCAGAGGTGAGAAGTGAATAGTACGTGCGGGGGAAGAGTACCAAAAACGACGCTTGACGTTCGCTTTCCTTTCGCCTAGAGTGGAGTGAGATTCAGTCTTGGAATGCGCAAGGGAACGGACGGAGGATCAGATGGCCCTCACGAAACGACAGAAAGAAGTGCTGGATTATTTGGTTTCCTTCGAAACCAAGAACGGCTACGCGCCGAGTTTCGAAGAGATTGGCAAAGGGCTAAAGCTCACCTCGCTTGCGACTGTTCATAAGCACATCAGTACGCTGGAAAAAAAGGGATTCATCCGTCGTGGTTATAACCAGAGCCGATCCATTGAGATTGTTCAATTGCCCAAAAGCCCCAAAGAACAGGTGATTGAACGCCGGGTGCAGGAACTCCCCTTGGTAGGGCGGATTGCTGCGGGCCGTCCCTTGGAGGCGGTGGAGGAGCGCGAGACGATTTCGCTGGGCGATTTCGCTCGGGGAGGGAATTCCTTCGTTTTACAAGTGAAAGGAAACTCCATGATCGAAGACCACATCATGGATGGCGACTTCGTGGTGTGCGAACAGACCCAGGTCGCCAACGCAGGCGATATCGTGGTCGCACTGGTTTCAGAGGAAGAAGCTACTCTGAAACGGTTCTATCGCGAAGGATCAGGAAAGGTTCGCCTGCAGCCTGCAAACTCCGAAATGGCTCCTATCATCGTTTCTGCATCAGACGTGAAGGTGCAGGGGCGCGTGATAGGCGTGCTCCGTAAGTACTGACGCTTCATTCCCCATTTCTCAACGAGTTACCGAATCTGGTGTCCCATCGTATTTTTGCGCCCGTCTTATCTTTGGGATAAACTTCCCGCTCCGAATGGATGGCTTTGGTGTGGTTGTGGCAGGAGGAATGGATTTGGCTCCACCGCAGGAAAACGTCTTGGTGCTTGGCGAGGCATCGCCTCTGCGAGAAACAGTGCGCGCAGTACTGATGCGCGAGGGCTTCGTGGTAACCCCGGTGGATACCCCGGAAAACGCGACGTGGATTGTTCGCAGCGGCGAAAACGGGTTGATCGTTGTGCTGGCCGACGGTTTGGACGAAACGTCGCTGCGCGCGCTGATCGCATCTTTGCAATCGATGACCGGGACGGAGAAACCGCGGGTATTGTTTCTGTCTCGAGGTGATTCCCGGCACCGCGTGTTGTGGTTCGACCAAGGAGTTGACGATACGCTTTCTGTTCCCTGGGATGACCAGGAGTTGGTGGCTCGGGCGCGCGCGCAGTTTCGCCAGAGAAGGGAATTGAGCGAACTGGAGCGGCGCGTGCGCAATGCGGAGGAAAGCTACCAGGTGTCGCAGACCGCCTTCCAAGCTTTGGCTGTAACCGAGAAGATGACGCGCGACGCGTTCTCTCTGGAACGTTTTCTAAAATTTGGAGTGGGCACTCTGCTGGGGCTGGCTCTGGTCATAGCTGGCATCTTTTTTGTGTTCTCACATAAAGCGGAGAAGGAATCGCGGCGTGCTTACGGGTTGATCTCCCAATTGGAGTTGCGCGCGCAGACCGAGCAGCAAATACTGGAATCCGCGCGCAAATTGCGTGACGACCCTGCCAATGCCGATCTGCTTCAACAGAGGGACCAGCTAAAGCAGCAAACCGAAGCGCTGAAACAGAAGTTGGCGGCTCCGGACGGCGCGGACGTCAATGAGCTCCGCCGCCAACTGACCGAAGCTACGGGCCGGTTGACGAAACTGGAAGGGAGTTCGCAAGAAGTTGAGACAGTGATCCGAGACTATGCACCTAGCGTTTGTCTGATCCATGTTTCCGTCGCGTTTAACGAGAAGGATTCCGGGCGGAGGTTGCGCTATGGGGGAATCAACGCAGATGGGTCGCCGCTGAAGGATAGCGACGGCAACGTCGTGTATACCACGGAAGGACGCGCTCCGGAAGTCCGTGCCGACTTCTTTGGCAGTGGTTTTATCGCGGGCGAGGGCAAGATTTTAACAAACCACCACGTGGTACAGCCTTGGTGGCAGAACGACGAGTTGGCGGGCGCGGTGAAACAGGGTTTGGAGCCGACGATTGCTGAGATGACCGCGTATTTCCCAGGGGCCGCAAACGGCGTGCCCGTGGGAATATCACAGATTTCGCAAGAGGCGGATCTCGCGGTGATCCATGGAGATCTGTCCGAATTGAAGCGGCCGATTCTGAAGCTTGATGCAAGAAAGGAAGCGGCAGTGAGCGGCGAGGCACTGATCAGCTTCGGTTACGCCACGGGAATCGATGCGATTCTGGCGCGGGCTGGCGACGACACTGTAAGAGATATCGTAAAGGTCAGCGCCGGCGACCCGAAGCTGGTCCTGTCTGAACTGGCGCGCCGGAAACTGATTCGGCCACTGGTCACGCAAGGACACGTGGGAGATGTGCTGGCAGACAAAATCGTCTACGATGCGCAGACCACTTCAGGTGGATCGGGTGGACCGTTGCTGAACGGCCGGGGCGGCGTTATCGGTGTGACGTTTGCGGTGGTCCGAGGGTTTGGGGGTTCGAACTTCGGAGTGCCGATCCGATTTGCTACACCTCTTTTGAAGCATTAAGTCGGCGCGAGTCCGCGCTTCGTCAGGACCACAAGTTATCTATTTTGCATCTCAATTTTTGCTGTTTCCACAAATGTGCGTAACTTTGTGCGCGTGGTTTTTCATACAAAACCATGTAGAATTTTGGATTGCCTTGGAGAGAAGAAAGACGCCTGCGCATGAAGAAACATCGATCGATCCGGAAACTGCTTGCCGCGAACCGTAGTGAAATTGCGATTCGAATTTTTCGCGCCGCGAACGAACTTGGACTGCGCACGGTGGCGATCTATTCGCAGGAAGACCGGTTGGCGTTGCACCGGTTCAAAGCCGATGAGGCATACCAAGTCGGTATCGGCAAAGGGCCGGTAGAAGCTTATCTGGACATTCCGGGCATCATTGCGGTGGCGAAAGAACATGGCGTCGACGCCATTCATCCCGGTTACGGCTTCTTGTCGGAGAATCCCGCGTTAGCCCGCGCTTGCGCCAAAGCCGGGTTAGCGTTCATCGGGCCTACCCCGGAGTTGCTCGAACTGCTTGGCGATAAAACTGCCGCGCGCCGCCTGGCTGCCGCAGCAGGAGTCTCCACTTTACCAGGCACGGAAAATCCCGTTTCTTCTCCCGAAGAAGCCCAGAGGATTGCCTCTGAAATCGGCTTCCCGGTCATCGTGAAGGCCGCGATGGGCGGTGGTGGCCGAGGCATGCGCGTGGTCCACGATGCGGCACACCTTGGCGCTCGTTTGGAAGAGGCCCAAGGCGAAGCGAAATCGGCATTCGGCGACGCTTCGGTATTTCTGGAGAAGTTTCTGCCGCGTGCGCGCCACATTGAGGTTCAGATTCTGGCGGACGAACATAGGAATCTGCTGCATCTGTACGAGCGTGACTGCTCCGTGCAGCGTCGCCATCAGAAGGTCGTAGAAGTCGCGCCCGCGTTGAACTTGCCGGACCGCGTGCGAACAGAGATTTGTGACGCGGCGTTGAAGATTGCCCGGGAGGCCAAATATCGCAACGCGGGCACCGTCGAGTTCCTATACGACGTCGATTCGCAGAAGTGGTATTTCATTGAGGTGAACCCACGAATTCAGGTGGAGCACACGGTTACGGAAGTGGTTACCGGAATCGACATCGTGCGTGCGCAAATTCTAGTCGCGCAGGGACACAAACTACACGAAGAGCCGATAGGCTTACCCTTTCAGGACAAGATTCCACTATACGGCGCTGCGCTACAGTGCCGCGTAACCACCGAAGACCCGGAAAAGAACTTCGCGCCCGATTACGGTCGCATTTCAACGTACCGTTCACCCGCAGGGTTCGGTATCCGCCTGGACGGGGGCACGGCCTACGCGGGCGCGCTGCTGGCGGCGTACTACGATTCTCTGCTCGTCAAGGTTACCGCTTGGGGTACGAATCTGCCCGAGGCTTGCCAGCGCATGGATCGTGCGCTTCGAGAGTTCCGAATTCGCGGGGTAAAGACGAATATCCCGTTTCTTGAAAATGTGGTGAATCATCCTCGGTTTCGTGCCAGCGAGGTGACCACATCGTTTCTGGATGATTCGCCCGAATTGTTCCGATTCACGGGCCGCGCCGACCGTGCCACCAAACTGCTTTCGTACGTGGGCGACGTCATTCTCAATGGCAATCCGGAAGTCAAAGGGAAAGCACTCCCAGCCTCCATCGAGAAAGCGCCTGTGCCTTCCGCTCCCGGTATCACCCCCGCCGAGGGCACACGTCAGCTTTTGAAGAAACTCGGTCCAAAGAAGTTTGCCGCGTGGGCTCGCAAGGAAAAGCGGTTGCTGCTGACGGACACGACTTTCCGCGATGCGCACCAGTCGTTGATGGCCACGAGAGTGCGCACGTACGATTTGCGTTCCACCGCGAGCGCGGTGGCACAGCGCCTGCCGAATTTGTTCAGCCTGGAGATGTGGGGTGGCGCAACCTTTGACACGTCAATGCGCTTCCTGCACGAGGATCCATGGCAGCGACTCCGGGAACTTCGCCATCTTGTGCCAAATATTTGTTTTCAGATGCTGTTGCGTGGTGCTAATGCGGTGGGTTACACATCGTATCCGGACAACGTGATCGTCGATTTTGTTCGGGAAGCTTACGAGCAGGGCATCGACATTTTCCGCATTTTCGACTCGCTGAATTCCATTGAGAATATGCGTGTTTCCATCGATGCCGTGCTCGAAACGGGTGCGGTGTGCGAGCCGGCGATTTGCTATACCGGGGATCTGTTCGATAAAAGCCGTCCTAAGTATTCACTGAAGTACTACGTGCAGATGGCCACACAACTGGAAAAGCTGGGAGCGCACTTCCTGGCAATCAAGGATATGGCAGGACTCTGCCGCCCGTATGCCGCCTATACGTTGGTCAAGGCGCTGCGTGAGGAAATTGGAATTCCCATTCACTTCCATACGCACGACACCAGCGGAATCAATTCTTCTTCGCTGTTGAAGGCGGCAGATGCCGGTGTGGATGTTGCTGATGGCGCGATTGCGTCGATGAGCGGCGGTACCAGCCAACCGAATCTCAATTCCGTTGTTGCCGCACTGGCGAATACTTCGCGAGACACTCAACTCGATCTCAACGCTCTCAACGAATGCTCTGATTTCTGGGAAGTAGTGCGGACCTACTACCTGCCCTTCGATTCAGGACCGAAATCGGGATCGGCGCGTTTATATGAGCATGAGATTCCCGGGGGCCAATTCACCAATTTGCGCGAGCAGGCGACAGCGATGGGCCTGGGGCACCGCTGGCGCGAAGTCGAAGAGACCTACGCCGAAGTAAACCAACTGTTCGGGGACATCGTGAAGGTCACGCCTTCGAGCAAGGTCGTGGGCGACATGGCTCTGTTTCTCCTGGTGAACGAAATGAAGCCCGCGGATTTGTCGAAACTCGACGAGCACAATGACGTTTCTTTCCCCAACTCCGTGGTGGAAATGTTTTCCGGTGCGCTCGGTGCGCCTCCGGGCGGTTGGCCGAAGAAGCTACAGAAAATCATTTTGCGCGGGCAAGCCCCGTTGAAGGGTCGTCCGAGCGCAAACTTGCCTCCAGTGAGTTTCGAACAAGCACAAATTGAGCTGGAGAAGAAGGTGGCGCATCCGGTAAAGCGCGACCACTTGTTGAGCTATCTCCTTTATCCCGAGGTATACCTGAAGTTCAACGGCTTCCGCCAAGCCTATTCCGACGTGGGCGTTTTGCCCACGCCTACCTTTTTCTATGGGCTGAAGCCCGGAGAAGAAGTCACCGTGGACATTGAGCATGGCAAAACCATGATCGTCAAGTTTCTGACCATCAGTGACGCTCATCCCGACGGCACCCGAACTTTGTTCTTCGAATTGAATGGACAGCCGCGCGAAGTGAATGTGCGCGATCGCTCGCTGCGGGTGGTAGAACGAAGCCATCCTAAGGCCGATCCAGAAAATTCCGGGCAGGTCGGCGCACCCACGGCCGGCTTGATCAGTAGCATTGCCGTTCAGGTGAATCATCCCGTGGAGCGGGGGGCGAAACTGCTCACGCTTGAAGCGATGAAGATGCAGTCGAACATCTACGCGCCCATTAGCGGGAAAGTCACCAAGCTGCTGGTTATACCGGGGCAGCACGTGGAAGCCAAAGACCTGCTGGTGGTCATCGCTCCGTGAGCTCGCCCAACCTCGTGAAACACGAACGATTCCGCTCGCGCTTCCTGCGCAACCAGCGGGACTTGATCGTGTATCTTCCCCCTGGTTACGGCGCGCAACCCCAGCGACATTTTCCCACCCTGTATTTACACGATGGACAAAATTTGTTCGACGGGGCCACTTCGTTCATTCCGGGGGTGGATTGGCACGTCGGTCAGTCTGCGGATTACTTCATCGAGCAAGGGCAGGTCGAGCCGCTCATCATTGTGGGGATATACAATGCCGGGAGGCAGCGGCTGGGTGAGTACACGCCGACGCGTGCGCCAAAACTTGGTGGAGGACGTGCCGACCGTTACGCCAAGTTCCTATTGGAAGAAGTACGTCCATTCGTAACGCGCCAGTACCGCATACAAGCGGGAGCCGAGCGTACCGGCATCGGTGGATCGTCGCTTGGCGGGTTGGTTTCTCTCTACCTCGGATTGCGCCAACCCGAGATATTCGGGAAGATTGCGGCCCTCTCGCCCTCGGTATGGTGGAACGACCGTGTGATCCTGAAATTTGCAGCGAGTGCCATGGCGCATCCGCTACCGCGCATTTGGCTGGACATTGGAACACGAGAAGGCCCCCGGATCGTCGACGATGTCGAGCGTTTTCGCGACGTTTTAATCGGCAAAGGCTGGCAACTGGAACGTACGCTCCACTATGAGCGTGTCGAAGGGGGGGAGCACAACGAGGCGGCATGGGCTGCGCGCGTCGGCCCATTTTTGCGCTTTCTGTTTCCTGCAGGCGAAGCCTCCCGGTAAGCGAGATCTTCCCAAATCGAGGGATTGCCGGAGGGAGTCCGTACTATAATGCGCGGTCAATGAGCACCGGGCGTCCGATTGGAATTCTTTGCGTTTCTTCCTACGAAAAAGGGCAGGAGTTTGTCCGTACCTGCAAGAAGCTAGGCTGCACGGTTTACTTCCTTACCGTCGAGAAACTGCGAAATGCGGACTGGCCTCGCGATTCGATCGACGAAATGTTCTTCATGCCGGACGATCTGGCGCTGATCGACCTGATCCATGCAGTCAGTTATGCGGCGCGCACCCGGCACATCGATCGAGTAGTCGCGCTCGATGAGTTCGACATGGAGAATGTGGCGGCGCTGCGCGAGCATCTGCGCGTACCAGGGATGGGTGTCACTACGGTGCGCTATTTCCGCGACAAACTCGCGATGCGGACGCAGGCTCGCGATGCCGGTGTAGTGGCCCCCGAATTCACCCCCATCATCAACTATGAGGACATACGGGAATTCATGAATCATGTCTCCGGGCCTTGGTTGCTGAAACCGCGCGCGCAAGCTTCCGGGATTGGTATGAAAAAAATTCACAACCAGGAAGAGCTTTGGTCTTGGCTGGATAAGCTCGGCGATCGCCAGTCGGAGTATCTCCTCGAACAATTCATTCCTGGAAGTGTGTTTCATGTCGATGGAGTCGTGTCGGAACGTGCCGTTCTTTTCGCGGAAGTCCATGCCTACGGGGCACCGCCGCTAGACGTTTCGCACCAGGGAGGCGTCTTCACAACGCGAACTCTTGAGCGGGAATCGACGGACGCGTTGGCTTTAAAAGACATTCATGCGAAGCTAATCCATGGTTTGGGACTCGTGCGCGGCGTGACTCACGCGGAATTCTTGAAAGCGAATAGCGATAGCCGGATCTACTTCTTGGAAGTTGCCGCGCGGGTGGGCGGCGCCTACATCTCCAATATGATCGAAACCGCTACAGGCATTAATCTGTGGCGAGAGTGGGCGCATTTAGAGGTAACCGCCGGTAAGCTGCCGTACCACCTTCTTCAACTGCGGGAAGATTATGCGGGCGTGATTGTCTCGTTGGCAAGACAGCAGGAACCAGACACTTCGTCATACAAGGATCCGGAAATTGTGGAACGCATCAAGAAATATCATCACGCGGGTTTCGTGATGAAGTCCCCTTCTGCGCATCGCATTGAGGAACTCCTGGCTTCGTATGCACAGCGATTTGTTAGTGATTTCCTGGCTCGGGAACCGGTTCCGGACAAACCCACGGCGTGATTTTCCTCGGCACCTTCGCTTGGCGTTCTCCGCGCGGCGGTACAGTGCCTACCCTGTCCTAAAGTCTAGTTACCTTCACGCAAACGGCTAGGTTATTGTATTTGCGACGCCTGCTCCCGGGGACTATTGTTTGCTTACCCCGGGCCGGAAATCTGCGTGGGGTGTGTTGTCCCTGGGAGGACCGATGTGGGGGAATAAGAAACCGGATACGCCTCAACCAGCGCAGCCGGAATCCAAAAATTTTCCAGTGAATCCGCCGTCGCCCGTAAAACCAGCTGCGGCTACTTGGGAGGGAACTACCGCGATGAGTACTGATGCTATGCGTCCGTTGGGAGCGACCGCAGATCGTGCTACGGCACGCCTCGGTCCGAGTCTGCACGTGAAAGGTGAAATTTCCGGTAACGAAGATCTGGTCATCGAAGGATCGGTGGAAGGACTGGTGCAGCTCGACGAGCGCAAGCTTACGGTTGGCGCATCGGCCAAGCTGACCGCCGACGTGATTGCCCGCGAAGTGGTGGTCTACGGCAATGTGAAGGGAAACCTTCGCGCCAAGGACCGCATTGAAATCAAGAAGGATGGCTCGGTGAACGGCGACCTTACCACGGCGCGCATCATGATCGAAGATGGCGCCTACTTCAAGGGCTCCATTGAGATCGACAAGAGCGCCGAGAAGGAATCCGGGGCGGGTTCGTTCGCGCGCACCGCGGCTCCGGCTGGTGTTGGCCCGAAAACTATCTGAAGTTTTTTCGCGTAGTTCTGTACTCCCAAAGCGGCGCTCCGGACAAACCCGGAGCGCCGTTTTATTTTAATTTTTAAATATTGCTAACTTGACAAGTTAATAACAAATAGCTACCGTGGCGTAAGAGTTCCGCCCAGCGCTCGATTTCCAGCCAGCAGCAGTCGGCTGGCCGTGCCTCGACACTGCCGGATCACCCGACGGAGATGCGTAATGAAGGGGCCGATCGGCAGCACTTCCATCCTGGTGTGTGTGTTCGTGCTGTTCACCGCGGCGTGTGGGGGAGGTAGAGGGACCGGTGGGGTCCAGTCGTCTCCTCCCGCGCCAGATTTTTCGCTCGAGGCTTCGCTGACCGCAGTTTCTGTTACGCAAGGCGGCACCAGCGCCGTCGTTACGGTCTCAATCACACCCCGAAACAATTTTTCTGACGCGGTGCAGGTGAACCTCTCGGGTTTGCCTATGGGCGTTGTGACGAACCCACCCAGTCCATTCAGCGTGGCTGCAGGGCAGAGCGTACCCCTTTTGTTTGCTGCCGGTGCCGATGCTCCTACCGGGCAGTTTAATTTGATAGCGGAAGCCACCAGCGGATCGCTAACCCACTCGAGGCAACTTTCGCTAGCGATTCAGGCTCTTAGGCTCACCGGCTTTCCGCTGACCAGTTATGTTGAAAATGACTCCGTTCCATCCGTTGACCAGCCTTCCGGTGAACCGCATCGCCGGCATATTGTTTTTGATCCAGGCCATCAGCGGTTCTACATAGCAAATGCCGCAATGAATCGGGTTGAAGTGATGACAGTGGTGAATCCCGAGCTGGAAGCCAGCATTTCGGTTCCAGGCGCCGCAAGCGTGGACATGTCGCCCGATGGCAATACCTTATGGGTAGGCACGACGCTGGAGCAGGTTGACGCAATCGACGTCGCAACGCTACAGGTTCGTTCCCGCTATCCCATTTCCGCTCTGATGCCGATTCCCGATACCGCCTTTGGCCGTGCGACCGAGGCCATTGCCCTATCGGGCGGAGGTTTGTTACTGCGTATGCGCGCAACGGCATCCTCGCAGGCGCTTTTGACGTATTGGAACTCCGTTTCGAATACCTTGACGAATTTGACGTCGTCCGCGCCAGCCGTCTTTCAGAACGGAGTTGGTGTGTTGGCGCGGTCCGGTGACCACCGACGCGTACTGGTGGCAGCAAATGACGCAAGTGGCGAGTTGGCGATTTTTGATGGCAACGGAACACTGCTGGTGGGGCCCCTTGCACCGTTGGAGGGAACTGTTACTGCGACCGCAGCGAACGCCGATGGAAGCGCGTTCGCCGTTGCGCTGAATGGAGGAAGCGGTTCACAGGTTCTACTGCTGGATAGCAATTTGAATCTCGCAGGATCTTACAAGTCCTCCGGACCGGTTGGAGTTGTTTTTTCTCGCGATGGGAGTTTTCTTTACGTTAGCGAACCTTATGGCACGGGAAGCGCGATCACGGCTCTCTCTACCGCGACACTGCAAAGCGTTGGCCAGGTGTCAGACCTTCTCGTTCAAGGTGTGTCCACGGCTATCGAAGAAGTGGGAGCCACCTCGAATGTGGCAGGTTTAAATAACCGGGGAGTGGGGTTCATCGATGTTTCCAGCCCGGGATCACTGCCACCGGTCGCTCCTTCGTTTTCGGCAATCCCGGCGGCGGAACCCTCGGAGGGACCTGTTGTGGGTGGCACGGCAGTGTCGCTTGAGGGAGTCAATTTCACTGCCACAGTGCAAGTGCGTTTCGGCAGCGGCGCCCCGATGTCCGCCATAGTGGCTAGTGCTTCGGAAATTCAGGTGACATCGCCCACGCACATCAACCCAGGTCCCGTGGATATTACGGCCTATTTCTCAAATGGATGGGTGGCTGTAGCGCCGTCTTCTTTTAGCTATGGACCCGCTATTGTGCGAGTGCTTCCGAACGCAGGCGCGCCCGCAGGCGGCGACACGATTTGCGTGTATGGTTTCGGGTTCGGCACGAATGCGGGAAACATTACCGCAACTGTCGGCGGCAACGTGGCCGCAGTTCAATCGGTCGACGCTTTGCCGGCCTTTTCTGCGGCTCTCGGCCTCGACAGCAAATATCCCTTCGCGCTAGAAAGACTCACACTGAAAACTCCGGCCGGCTCCTTGGGCAAGGCCGAGGTGAAGATTCAATCGCCCGCGGGTTCAGTTTCGGCGGCAGGTGCTTATCAGTATGTCGCATCGAGGACTGTTTTCAGCAGTTCTGGGTTGCACAAATTCCTCACGTATGATCAGTCTCGCCAAAGGCTCTTTCTTAGCGCCACTGATCACGTGGACGTCTTCGACCTGTCGAACCAGGTGTTCGTAACACCGATCCAACCTCCGCCCAACGGGCCGCCCCCCAGCGCTGCGCTGCGGGGTTTGGCGCTCACACCGGATTCGAAGCAACTCATCATAGCGGATTTCGGTGCGCAGAAGATCTACCTCACCAATCCCGATGGCTCGTTGTACAACGGCGAAGTAGTTCCTGTTGGAGGTGTGGCAGGGTTCTTGAATTCCGGTCCCGCTCGCGTAAGCGCCACGAACGACGGCACAGTCTTTGTTAGCTTAAGTGGAGAGGGTGGCTCTTCGGGAGGCTGTAACGGTTGCTTGGGACAAATGAATCTGCTCGCAGCGCCACCAACGTTTCAGCCTGCACCTCAGCCTGAGGTCAGTGCGCTGACGGGAGTTCCCTTGCTACAAACGGACGCCGCGGGGGACTTGGCTTACCTCGCTTATGATATGGTCCCGGGAGGCCCGATTGCGCTATGGAATTCTGTCGCGCCTAGTATCTTCTCTCTTGCGCCTTCCAGTGAAACGGCGACAGACTTGGCTACCGCGGGCGACGGCACGAGCTTTGCTGTCAGGGCCAGGGGAGGCGTCGAGATTCGAGGCGCGAATTTGGCCCTGTTCTCCACACCCTCCGCGGCAGAACGGGAGCAAATGCCAAATCGCGTCACGACTCCCGGCATGGTATTGCACACTAGCGGAGCTCTGCTGTACGAACCATTCATAGACGGTCCTGCACCTGCGGCCCCTGCGGCAATTGGTCTGCATGGCGGTATCGACATACGCGATGCGCACAGCGGCGAGTTACGTTTGCGCGTATATCTGCCCGAAGCGTTAGCTATGCTTAGTAGCGATATCGATGGTTTGCACGGGAGTTTCCTGGCGATCGACGAGAGCGGTCAGCGGCTCTTCGCATTGACGACCAGTGGACTCACTATCGTCCAATTGGCGAACGTGCCCTTGGGCATCGGCACGCTCTCCCCGTCCTCAGGCCCAGCCACCGGTGGCACCAGTGTGACCTTGCGCGGCAGCGGCTTCCAGAGCGGTGCCAAGGTGATGCTCGGCGGCAAGACGGTGGAAGCCACTCTGAAAGACCTAAACACTCTGACTGTAATTACACCTGCGCTCGCTGGGGGACCACAACAACTGATTGTCACAAATCCTGATGGCGAATCTGTTTCGCAGGACGCGGCGTTCCTCGCACAGTGAATGCCTAACCGTTTTCTTTCACCACTCATCGAACGAAGGTCCTTCAATTCTGCGCTCCACATTTGAGTCGCTTCGTTGCATCATGAGAGCATCATGAAAACTCGCAAACTCGGAAATTCGGATCTGCAAATTACTCCTGTTGGATTCGGCGCGTGGGCTATCGGTGGAGGCAATTGGGAGTATGCGTGGGGGCCGCAAGACGACCAGGAATCAATTGCCGCGATTCACAAGGCGCTAGAAATGGGCGTGAACTGGATCGACACTGCGGCCGTTTACGGCCTGGGACACTCGGAAGAGATTGTCGCACAGGCATTGAAAGATTGGAGGGGAACACGGCCTTACGTTTTTACAAAGTGCGTGATGCGCTGGGACTCCACGCGAAAAATCTCTATGAATTTTGAAGCGGAGTCGATTCGACAGGAATGCGAGGCGAGTCTGAGGCGCCTACAGGTTGATGCCATCGATCTCTACCAAATCCATTGGCCGCCGGCAGATAACGGAGCGGGTCTGGAAGAGGCGTGGGAAGCGCTCGCCGGATTGCAAAACGAGGGCAAGGTTCGTTGGACCGGCGTTTCTAACTTCAACGTTGCGCAGATGAAACGAGCCGCATCGATCGAGGCGATAACTTCCCTACAGCCGCCGTATTCAATTCTGCGTCGTCAGATTGAGGAAGGAGTCCTGCCTTACTGCGAAGAAAACAATATCGGCGTAATCGTTTATTCGCCGATGTTTTCAGGGATGCTCACGGGTGGCATGACGCGCGAACGCGCTGAATCCCTCCCCGCCGATGATTTCCGCAGCCGCAATCCGGAATTCCAGGAACCGAAGCTGTCGAAGAACCTCGAGTTGGTCGAAAAACTAGGGGAGATCGGAGCGCGCTACGGTCGACGCCCTGGTGAAGTGGCGATTGCCTGGACTCTGCGCAACCCCCGCGTGACCGGCGCGATTGTCGGCGCGCGCGGCGCCCGGCAGGTCGAAGGCGTGATGCGTGCAGGCGACTTTTATCTGAACACCGAAGAGATTGCTGAAATCGAGTATTATTCCGCCAGCATCGCGAAAGCAAAGGCAGCATCCTAGAATCGCGGCACAATTCCTTGGGGGAGTACTGAGAAATGAATCTCGGTTTACAAGGGAAGCTGGCTGTCGTTACGGGATCCACGGCTGGTATCGGCTACGCCATTGCCATGACGTTGGCTGACGAAGGTGCTCGCGTGGTGATCAATGGCCGGACCCAAGCGCGGGTAGACTCGGCTCTGGAGAAGCTTCGCATGCGAAATCGCGGCGCGGAGTTCACCGGCATTGCTGCCGACTTAGGTGTCGCCGATGGCGTGACGGAATTCCTGGAAGCGGCTCCAGTCGCCGACATTCTCATCAATAACCTCGGGATCTTTGAAGTGAAGCCTTTTCTCGAAATCCCCGACGCGGACTGGCAGCGTTTCTTCGAGGTCAACATCCTAAGCGGCGTACGGCTCAGCCGCCACTATCTTCCGAACATGCTGAAGAGAAACTGGGGACGAATCATTTTTATCTCCAGCGAATCCGCGCAGCAGATTCCTAGTGAGATGGTGCATTATGGGATGACCAAAACCGCCCAGGTGGCCATTGCTGCGGGAATCGCGCGCACGCTGGTCGGAACCGGAGTCACGGCTAATTCGATTCTGGTGGGGCCGACGGCCTCCGAAGGAGTCGGAACATTTCTGAAGGATGTTGCTCGGCAGCAAGGAGTGACGCCAGCAGAAATGGAGAAGCAGTTTTTCAACACCGCGCGCGGTACTTCACTGCTGAAGCGTTTCGAAACGCCTGAAGAAATAGCAGCAATCGTGGCGTTTGTGGCTGGTACGCAATCAGTAGTAATCAACGGTGCCGCGGTGCGCGCGGACGGCGGCGTGCTCCAAAGCATCCTCTGATCTATCAATCGCTCGGTCAGCTATTCGCCGTTGGCCGCGCTAAGCGCGTAGATAATCTGGTCGCCACTGTTTGACCATCAACTTAATGGTCTTGACGTCAGTGATGTTGTCGGCTAAAACTTTGCGCGCCAGAGCGGGCAACTCCTCATCGGAAGCGAAACGAAGGGCTACTAATTGCCCGGGCTTGAAGTCGTTGATGCGTGGCTGCAAATCCTGCGGCAGCAAACGCGCAAATCTTAACCGCTCCTCTAACCGAATGACCCGATCCTGTACGCGAAGTGCGAAAATCCTCGCCAGAAGCATAAGCACCACCAAGGCTGTCGCGGTCAATAGATTGATCAACCCATCCCACGTGAAGGAAGGATGTGCCACACGGTAGATGGCCCATCCCAGATTCACGGTGAGAATCGGAAAAACAAAAAAGTGAAATGCGGGAACCCACTTCACGTGATTCGAGTAATTCTGCTCCGCCATGTTGTGTAAGCCTCCTTGTTCCTGCCGGAATTCTAGCAGACCTGTCCGCCGGGACAGTTATCGTCTGGCCACCATCGCTTGTGTAGGTGCTGCGCTGTGACCATGAAGGCGCAGAATGAACGAGTGCAGTTGAGCTTCCAGAAGGAAGCGAGGAGCAAAAAATGGCAAGCCTGAGTCTGGCCCGCATCATGTATGGGACCAGCGAAGATCTTCACGCTTCGACGATCACTACGGTATCGGCGCTGTCGTCGAAGGCATTTCGGCCCGGGGTGGACGCGCCCCAAAAAGGTGAACAGAAGCCGGAGAGTCTCGCGGGCCGTCTGCAGCGCGCCTGGGACCACTTCACCGCCGGTAACTAAGCCCGGCTACGTTCCGAGGAGGTTCGACTCGATTCGCGAATAGCCGTTCTCCTCCGCCCATAAACCGAGGGGCACGGCTGCAAGGTCATCCACTAAAGGTACGGCGTTTCCATCCCTGGTCAGATCGATCGTCCGCAGACAGTGCTTGCAGGTCTCGCAACACTCCACCCGAATCGCCGGAAATTGCTCCGCCACATAGACGGGCAACTTTTGCTCTCGTTCTTCCCCGCAGCTAGCACAGAAGATGCGGCGGAACTCCCACTCTTGCGAACAATGGGAGCACTGCAGGAAGCGCTTGCCACCGTCGCCTTCTTGCCGCAGTACACCGAGAACCGGGAGAGAGTTGCAGCGCGGGCAGCGACAAACCGTTGAATGAAGAGGTGGCGGCAACAACGCACTCGTACGGAACTCCGCGTAGGGTTGCAGAAATGCGCGTGGCAGAAAATCCGTAACTGGCTCGGAACTATGCTTCTCCAGCAGTCCGGTCTTCCAGAATCCAGCCAGCATTCCGGACCATGCCGCGCTACCCGATTCGCGCACGTCGCGGGAGTGTTTTGAAAGGCGGGCGGGCCCTTGGTTTTCGACTAGCAAAAGGAACTCGCCAAAAGGTTGCAGGAGGGGAGAGGTATCTAAATCGACGCGGAAATTTCCCGCCGCCGGAGGGGCAATTCTCTGTCTGTACAATTGGGGCAGTTGCTCGTATAGCGCTCGCTGAAATTGAGCAACGTAGGCGTAAAAATGCAGCACTTCCACAGCGAAGGTGTAGCGTTCTGCGAGCAGTTTTGCTCGGTCAATACGGGCGCGGTAATTCACCCGTCCAGCGGGAAGGAAACTCATTTTCGCGATTCGGTGCCGACGATTTCCTCATACCAGCCGGGATGATAGCGCTTGGCGAAGGCCATGGAGACGTCACCACGAATCACCGAGCCGAACGCGCCGCGTTCCGCAAAAACGCCCATATAGATGTGAATCATGAAATTTCCGATGGTCACCAGCGCTGCCACCGGATGGATCAACACCGCCGCATACCGGAGCCAGCGAAAACTCCATCCGACGCGTTCCGGAAACCACAGAACCACGCCGGTCAGCAGCAGGAGCCACGCAGCCCAGAAAAATGTCCAGAAGAGCAGTTTCTGCCCCGCGTTGTAACGCCCCGCCGGGGGCATTTTGTCATCCTGGTTCGTAATGTAGTAATGGAGAGAATTCCACCATTCACGATCCACCTGGGTGAACCGCATCTGTCGCGACCACATTTCGAACATGAACATTACAGAGAAAAAGAAGATGAGTCCCGCCCATGGATGTAGCGTTCGCGAAATCTGACCGCCCCCAAGAACGACGGCGATCCAGAACAGCCAAGGCGACCAAAAGGCCAGGCCAGTCAGCAGCAGGTAAATGTAGGAACCGGCTGCGACCCAGTGGTTCAGACGCTCTCCGAACGTGTAACGGAGAATGTGCCCGTGCGGAGCCATTTGCTCGGGATGCGTCATGATTGGCCTCCCAACGGGCGGATGTCTTCTTCTTCGCGCGCCTTGGGGCCATAGCGCAGATAATGGACGAAAAGGCCAACTAATCCGCCGGCAATCGCGAGATTGCCGAGCCATTTCAGCGGGTGCTTCCATAGTTTCACGGAAAGAGGAACCGAAGGATTTTTCGGCAAGCCGCCGTATAGTTCCGGCTTGTTCACATCGTGCAAAACGTAGATCACTCCGGTGCCGCCGACACCGGGAGGATCGTATATCCCGGCGTCCTTGTACCCGAAGTGATCCTGAAGTTGCTTGGTCCGTACGCTGGCCAATTCCTTCATGTCTTCCTTGGTGCCGAAGTGCAGACAACCGGTCGGGCAGGATTTAATACAGGCCGGCTCCAGTCCCTCGCTCACGCGATCTGTGCAAAGGGTGCACTTGTACACGCGCTTGGTCACGCTATTCAGCTTAGGAATATTGAAAGGACATCCGGTGATGCAATAACCACAGCCAATGCAGTGGTCTTGCTGAAAATCCACTACGCCATTCGTGTACTGCACGATCGCGCCGTCAGATGGGCACGCTTCCAAACAGCCAGGCTCTGCGCAATGCATACATTGGTGTTTGCGCATCAACCACTGCAGCGAACCGTCTTCCCTCTCATGTTCGTTGAATAGAATCAGGTTCCAGTAATTCCAGCGTGTCTCCGGCATTGTTTGATAGGTGTTATCAAACTGGGTCGGCGAAAACGGCATGTCGTTCCACTCGACGCATGCGACTTCGCACGCTTTGCAGCCGATGCAGGTGGTCGTATCGATGAGCTTGCAGACCAAGGGTTCCCGTTGCGTGTCTTCGCCGGGGATGCTGCCGGCATGGCCGCTGATTCTTTGAACGCGTAGTGTGGCTTGGCTCATCTCCGCTCCTCTACGCCTTCTCGACCTTCACCAGGAATCCTTTGAATTCCGGAGTGTACGCGTTGGGATCCACGACCGCAGGTGTAACAAGATTAGCGAGAGTCTTTGCAGTTTTACCCTCGTCGGAAGGTATTCCGCGGAAGCCCCAATGGATAGGGAAGCCCACCTGATAGGTTTTTTTTCCGTCGATCATCATTGACTTGATGCGTTTGGTGACCATCGCCTTGGCGATGTAGGTGCCTCGAATGCTGCTGACGCGCACGACGTCGCCGCCACGAATGCCCTTTTCTTGCGCCAGTTCTTCAGGAATCTCCACGAACGGTTCGGGAACTAACTGCACGTTCATGGGATTGTTCTTGGTCCAATAGTGGTAGTGCTCCGTCATGCGGTAGGTGGTGCAGATGATCGTGTAGCCCTGTTCCGGCGTCGCAAATTTGTCGTCTGGCGTCTTAAACCGTTTAATCACCGGGTTGCGCGACTGCTGCGGATGGAAGAGATTCGCCACCGGACTTTCCGTTGGCTCGTAGAACTCCGGCATAGGCCCATCGGCGAACGCGGCCAAAGGTGCGAAAAGTCGACCTACGCCTTCAGGATTCATGATGAACGGACCCATGTGGTCAGACGGTTTGGAATCGGGCTTAAAATCCGGAACATCGTTCCCGACCCATTTCTGCGAAGCTTCGCTCCACCAAACTTGGCGCCGCGAGGAATCCCACGGCTTGCCTTCCACATTGCAGGAGGCGCGGTTATACAGAACACGACGATTAGCCGGCCAAGACCAGGCCCAATTGGGGTGTACGCCCATTCCGGAAGGATCGGCGGCATCACGTCTTGCGGTTAGGTTCCCCGCCTCGGTGTACGCTCCGCTGTAGATCCAGTTTCCGCACGTTGTGCTGCCATCGTCCTTTAACCATGCGAAGCCGGGCAACTGCTGACTGGCCTTCAATTGTTGTTTGGTCTTCGGATCTTCGGCGTCAGCAAGGGTTTTGCCGTTGATCTCCTTCAGTACTTCTGCCAGAGATGGGTTCCCCGGCTCCGTATAGCTCCACGTTAACTTCAAAATCGGGTCAGGGAATTTCCCGCCCTCGGCTTGATATAGCGCTCGAACCCTGAGGAAAAGTTGTGCCAAGATCGCCTGATCGAGTCGGCAGTCGCCCGGAAGTGGCACCGCAGCGTTTTTCCACTGAAGCCAGCGTGCGGAGTTTGTGAAAGATCCGTCCTTCTCCGCAAATCCGGCACAAGGCAGGCGATATACCGTGGTCTGGATGTTCTTCATCTCCTCGGGAGTGATTCCGGGGGACCTCCAGAATTCGCTGGTTTCGTCCGGGTAGATCTCACCGACAACGAGCCAATCTGCTCGTTTCAATGCGTCGATATTTTTTTTGGTGTCAGGACCAATGGCAACGCCGTTCATGCCAAAAGTAAGCAAGCCCTTGACCACGCCGTTGTACATGTTGTCCCACATGTATGTCCAAGAGAAATTGCGGTCGACTTTGGGAAGATAGTCGTACGCCCACTGATTTTGCTTATTGGCCGCGTCCCCATACATGGCTTTCAGAAGGCTGACGGCAAACTTGGGCGTATTGGACCAATAATTGAAGCTTTCCCAAGAGCCGGGCTTGGACGGCGTCGGGGTGATGCGTTTCATCCAACCATCAAACGATCCGTCCTCAGGCTTGGGCACCTTCAGGTAGCCAGGAAGATTGTCGAAAATTCCCGCCATGTCAGTGGCGCCCTGAATATTCGAATGGCCACGCAAGGCGTTAACGCCGCCTCCGGCACGTCCGACATTGCCGAGCAGCAATTGCAACATCGCCGCGGTGCGGATCGTTTGCGTGCCGGAAGTGTGCTGCGTCCAACCCACAGCATAAATGATCGTCGCGACCTTCTTCGTGTCTCCATCTTTGCGGATGGAGGTGAAGAGATCTGCGGCCCTCAAGAACTGTTCGCGCGGAACCCCGGTAATCTTTTCCACCATTTCCGGCGTATAGCGCGAATATTGTTTGTGGAGAAGCTGGAATACACAACGAGGATGCTGAAGAGTCAAATCGTAGGCGGGATGCTCCGGAAGGCCAGGCATAGCGGAACCCGCTCCGATGGTTTGAGCCACAGGCTTTCCGCTGGCATCACTGGCCGAGTAATTCCAGCTCGCCTTGTTGTAACTTAATGTAGCTGGATCGTAGCCGGAATAGAGTCCGTCGTTCTCTGGCAGCTTGAAGTCGTCCCGGACAATAAATGCGGCATTCGTGAAGTTAATCAGGTATTCCTTGGCATAGCGGTTGTTGTCAATGGCGTAGTTAATCAGTCCGCCGAGGAACGCGATGTCCGTCGCTACGCGCAACTGGCAATAGAGATCCGCCACGCTGGCGGTTCGCGTGAACCGCGGGTCGACAACAATCATTTTTGCATTACGGTTGCGCTTGGCTTCGATGGCCCATTTGAAGCCGCACGGGTGATTCTCGGCCGGGTTGCCACCCATGATCAACATCATGTCGGCATTCTTGATGTCGACCCAGCCGTTGGTCATAGCCCCGCGTCCGAATGTTGGTCCCAAACTTGAGACCGTGGGGCCATGTCAAACCCTGGCCTGATTTTCCAGGTGCACGACCCCCAGGGCGCGCATCGACTTCACAACGAGATAATTGAATTCGTTCGTATCGGTACATCCGCCGGTGAAGGCAATGGACTCACAACGATTCACGCGGCGACCATCTTTATCCGTTTCGATGAAGGTATCGTCTCGGGTCTTTTTGATTTTCTGCGAAATTTCCGAGAGCGCTTGGTCCCAGGAGATATCCTCCCAATCGGTCCCACCGGGACGCCGGACTTGCGGTTTCAACAGGCGCCGCTCGTTCATGATGTCTTGCTCTAGCGAGGAGCCCTTGGGGCAGAGAGTGCCACGATTTATCGGGTGGTCCGGATCACCTTCTACATGGACCACCTGAGGCGTGACGTTTTTTGCGCGGTCGCCGATGGTATAAATAATGATTCCGCAGCTCACCGAACAGTACGGACACGTGGACCGTGTTTCGTTGGCTCGTCCGATTTTTAAAGCTCGGAGCTCAGCATAGGCCGGTTGAAGATTGAATCCAAATGTGGCCGCAGCGGTCCCGCCAATAGTGGCGAGCTTGAGAAAATCCCTGCGTGACGCTTCCATAATCCTCCCCCTGAAGCCAAATTATGGGAACAGCGACGCGACGAGATTCTTTTTATGCTTCTCGTTGCGGTCTGTCAAGCCCAATGATGTCTTAGGGCAGGAAAAGGATACAAAAATTGCCAACCTGAGTTGGAATGTAACAGTTCCGTAACTTCCGGGTGGAACCGGCAATTAAACGAGAACGATGGATTTTGCGTAAGCCAGCAACTCGTCCCGGAAATTCGGGTGGGCGATGCTGATCAAGGCCAGCGCCCGTTCCCGCGTCGACTTGCCACGCAGATTCACGCACCCATATTCGGTGACAATGTACTCGACATCCATGCGCGTGTCGGTGGCCATTTGTACGCGAGGGACAATTCCCGAAATCGTGCCATTCTTCGCCGCCGACTTCAGGCCGATGAAGGATTTGCCACCTTTCGAGAAGGATGCTCCTTTCACGAAATCGAACTGCCCCCCCGAGCCACTATACTGGTGGCCGTTGATAAATTCCGCATTCACCTGACCGTACAAATCCACTTCGATCGCTGTGTTTACGCTCATCATAAAGTCATGCTGCTTTATAACGTGGATGTCGTTAACATACGACGACGCGTAGCTCTCCATTGCGGGATTGTCGTTAATGAACTCGTAGACGGCATCATCTCCGATGGCGAAGGTGAATACATGCTTCCTCGGATGCAGCGTTTTCTTTCTACCGTTCACCACACCGCTCTTTACCAGGTCCACAAAAGCATGGCTGAATAGCTCGGAATGGATTCCCAGATCGTTGTGGTCTCCGAGATACTTGGCGACCGCATTTGGCAGGTTGCCGATGCCGAGTTGCAGGGTCGCACCGTCGGGGATCTGTTCAGCGATGCACTTGCCGATCTTTAGCGAATCAGGATCCGGTTCTTTATAGGGGATCTGCACCAAGGGCACATGATTTTCGACGATGGCGTCCACTTCAGAAACGTGCACCAGGGAATCTCCAAAAACGCGAGGCATATTGCGATTTACTTCCACAATCACGCGATCGCAGTGCCTGAGAACAATGGAAGCGTAATCATTGTTGGTGCCCAGACTGAAATGGCCGGATTTGTCCATAGGCGAAACTGTGACGACAAACGTGTTCACGTGGATATGTTCCGTGAGTACGCGCGGAATGTTCGAGAAATTGATGGGCACGTAACTTAGATTTTTTTTTCCTTGTTTCAGACCGTACGCCACCATCTTGCGGTCGGCGTCTCCCATGAAGAAACAACGCGAATCCACTTTGTAAAGTACCTCCGGGCAAATCAGAGTTTCTTCACTGTATTTCATGGAGTGCTGGTAGTAGAGGTTGAGATCCTTCAGACTGCCAGCCAATATTCGGTCCGCCACGGCCCGCGCCAGGCCTTGGGGCATTCCCACCGCCAGGGCCAAGCACAATGTGCTGCCATCGGCGATACTTTCTACCGCCTTGGCCGGACTGGTCAATTTGGCGGCGTACTGCTCACTTGGTGTTGGGTATCCCATGAAATCCTCGTCGAATGGCATGAAATGTATCTGGCGGCGAGCGTATCCGCAGTACTTCAAGTTGGCCAATAATCAGAGATTTTTGCAAGGGCACCGGGCACGCCCAATCATGGAAGATTTCCCGTTGCGCTGGTACCAAAGTCCCAGTTTCGCTCGCGGCACATTCGTTAGATTTACGCGCTGAATTGCGATTTCCTGTCGAAAAATAGAAGCAGTGGACGGCTTGGCCTGGCCGGAGAAGCAAGATCCGAGTCTAAGTTCGTTGCCAGCATTTACATAGATAAGAGATCAAAAAGATTGAACCCGGTGCCTATCTCAGACGAATTCGAACCCTCGCCCGCTCGCCCTCTCGCGCTCCCGCGTCCATTGAGGAAGGCGCTGTTTGGTGCCGCCGGACTTACAGCATCAGCCTTGATCGCCGCCGTGCTGCTGCCCAAGAGTTACGCGTTGGCGACATTCGGTGATTTCTTTCAAGTGAGTCTGGTTGCGTGCGCTGCCATTTTCGCGTTCCAAAACTTTTTGCATAGCAGGGCGCGCACGCGAGTGTTTTGGTTCCTAATTTTCATTGGCTCTTTTTTATGGACCGTCAGTAACGGTATGTGGGCCGCGTATGAAGTAATTGTCAGGCAACCGGTCCCCGACCTTCCCGTTGGCGACATCTTGCTATTCCTGAAGGTGGTTCCACTGACGGCTGCGATCGTAGTCGCTCCCTACCACGAACGGGAGCCACACTTTCGCGCGTTCGGACTATTGGATGTTTTTGTACTGATGGTCTTCTCGCTCTACCTATTCACGTTCGGAGTTTTCGCCTACCGGCTCCTTCCTAATGCTGCCGCGAATTACAACTTCTTCTTCAATCTTGCTGATGCCATCGGCAACCAGACGCTACTGATTGGCACTGGCGTGGCGGTGCTTTATGCCAAAGGACACTGGCGTTTAACCTTTCGTCTCTATTTCTGCGCCGCGGCGCTGTATGCGTTGGCTTCCAACCTCACCAATGTAGCCATCGACGCGGGCCATTATTACACCGGAAGCCTGTACGATGTTCCGCTGATTGCATCGCTGTCCCTGTTTGCATGTGTGACGCTTGCTGGACGCTTTTGTGGACGGGAGACGACCGATACCGGGCGACCCATGAATCCTAAACACGAACAGTCTGGGCCTGCCACTTTTCTCTCTGAACACCTGGCCATGCTGGTGGCGCTGTCGACCCCGGTCATTGGCATCTGGCTGCTGTCCAGCGAATCGGCTCCACACGAACTGCGACCGTTCCGCTTGGAGATTACCTTAGCCACGATTTTTGTCCTTACCTTGCTCCTATCCATCAAGGAGGACAGCTTGGCTACCGGCCTTTTTGAATCCCTTCAACAGCTTTCGGAAACCTACAGCCGAATCGATCGCTTCAAGAATCACCTGACGCAAAGCGACAAACTGGCCTCTCTAGGTGAATTGGTAGCCAACGTTGCCAAGCAGATCAAGGAATGTATGGCCTTGATATTGTCGTCGTCCCGTCATCTGACGTCACGGCCGGATCTCGACGCTCGCATCCAGAACATGGCTGGCAAGATTAGTCAATATGCCCAGCGCACCGACGCCCTGGTAGAGAATATGCTGCACTTTGCGCAGGAAACGCCCCTCCGGTTGGCGCCGCTTGACGTAAAGGAAATTTTGGACAGTGCCTTACACCTGAGCCGTGTCTCTAAGCTCGCCAATATAAAGATTAATTTGACGTGTCCCGAGAATTGCCCGCGGGTGTGCGCCGATTCCAGCCAGATTCTTCTTGTATTCCTGCAGCTGCTCTCTAATGCCGTGGACGCCCTGAGCGAAACTGGGGGCGGCAACTTGGAAATCGTTATCGGCGTACGAGGAGCGCATCTCCTCGTCGAGTTTGCGGATTCCGGTCCGGGCATCCGTGAACCCCGTCGCGTTTTCGAGCCTTTCTACACCACAAAGCTAGTTGGTAAGGGAACTGGCCTGGGCCTCAGCACCTGTTACGGAATCCTGCAGCAACACAAGGGCGAAATCTCCTGTCGCAATCGAGCCGAGGGCGGAGCAAGCTTTACATTAACGTTGCCCCTCGCCGACACGCTGAACATGAGAGAAAACAGCGCCAAAGAAGCTCTGCTCGCGGAAGGTGTGTTGTGAATTTTGCGCCGCGCCAGAGATTGTATGTCGGCGTGGCTACACTCGTCTTTGTGGTTCACCTGATTGCCGCCGCTATCGCCAGACCCAGTTTTGCACTCACCATGTATGGTGACACCACTCCCTGCGTTCTACTGATCCTGGCCATCCTGGCCGCGCGCGAGAACTTCAAGCGGTGCAGCGGGATTCTCCCGGTGTTCTGGCGGCTTTTTGCCGTTGGTTTTGCGGTGCTCCTGAGCTCACAGACCTACTGGTTTTATTACGATTGGCGGCGCCAGAATTTTGCTCCTAGTCCGATTACGGGCGACACGCTCTTCCTTCTGGGCCACGTCTTCTTTCTTTGCGCTCTGGCGCTGCGTCCCCACTCTGAGACGGCTGGTCGCGGCTTGCGTATTCGTTTTCTTGACCTGGTGTTATTGAGCGTGTGGTGGCTCTCGCTCTACGGTTATTTCAGCCTGCCCTGGCAAATTGGGCGTCAGGATTTTTCGCAGTACACACCGTCCTATTACATTCTGGCCCTCGTCCAGCACTGCGTGATTCTTCTGGCTCTGGTAATTCTGTGCGCGCGAAATCCCGGGCCGTGGCGCAATTTCTATGCACAAATGCTGCTAGCATTCGCGTCTCTTGCAGCGGGTAATCTGCTACTGAACATCGCCATCGACGCGAATACCTATTACGCTGGCAGCTTCTATGATACGCCCTTCCTATTTGGCTTGTTCCTTTTCACACCGGTTGCGGCATATGGGCCGGTATTACAGCCCAAACCCGATGGTCGCCCGAACCGGGAGCTTTTTCAAAGTGTGTGGACTGCCAGACTCGCTATGCTTGGCACATCGTCTCTACCGATCATCGCGATGGTCGGTTTGTACGAGCACGACATTCCCTCCGATGTAGCGACCTTCCGGTTGCGTCTAGTTTTCGCCGCTATGTTGATTTTGGGCGTTTTGGTGTACTGGAAATTTAACTTATTGGCGCTTGAGCTGCGCCAATCGGTCCGCCTCACCAGCGATTCGATAGAAAACCTCGAGGCCGTGCAGCAGCGCATAACTCAATCGGAGAAATTGGTGGCACTGGGGCGGCTGGCGGCAGGGGCCGCGCACGAAATCAGCAATCCGTTGACTGCCATTTTCGGTTACTCGGAGCTCCTCTTGGAAATCCCCGCCCTCCCGAACGATGACCGGGCGACCGCGCAGCAGATTCAGGAACAGGTCCATCGGGCGCAAGCGGCAGTGAGCAGCCTGCGCAATACCTTGCGGCAGAATTCCACGCCAGGCGCGATCCACGCCAGGCGCGATCCGCGTCGATAAAGGAGCTGATCCCTGATACATTTTCCATCAGCTTATGTCCTCCATTGTTCTTCTGGCCGGAGAGTTCGTTCTGTTCTTCCTTGTCTTGCCTCTGCTTATTGTTTATCGCCTTCTGCCTGACCTTCCCATTCCGTACCTCTTGCTAGCTGCGCTGCTGGCCTTTTTGGTTCTGCGTCGTGAACCCGGATTCCGAGCCGCGGACCTGCTTTCGTTTCGACACGCTGCTGGATACTTGCCGAGGCTGTTGCTCCGAGATGGCATTTTGCTTGTATTGCTTGGCGTGGCGGTGCGTATCTTTGCTCCCGAGTTACTCTTTTCCTTTGTAAAGCGCTCACCGGGATTCTGGGCTCTGGTGATGGTGGCGTATCCGCTCGTCTCGGTATTTCCCCAAGAGCTTCTTTACCGGGCCTTCTTCTTTCATCGTTACCAACCGATCTTTGGCACCGGTTGGGCTCTGTTGGCCGCCAGCGGATTGGCGTTTGGTTTTGTGCACATCATTTTTGGAAACTGGCTGTCCGTTGCGCTCTGCATCGCTGGCGGGCTTCTGTTCGCGCTCACCTACCAGCAGACTGGCTCTCTCCTGTTGGCTTGCCTCGATCACGCCCTGTACGGAAACTTCATTTTTACAATCGGTTTGGGCCGTTTCTTTTACCACGGCACGCGATTATAAAAGCCTTGGCCCAGCTTTTACCATTTCGCTCCCACATTTCCTGCCTAACAAGTAAAATACGCATATACCGAATCCACTGGCCATGGAATCGATACTTTCAGCACGTCTCATGCGTATCCACACCAGGTACCCGGTATAGCGACCAAGGAGCACCCGCCGGATGGCGACGCCACCACGAAATCCGAAGCCTGATTTGTCCTCATTGCGCATTTCCGACCAGAAGCGGACCAATCCCACTGGTGGAAAGCGCTGGGTTTGGATTGTTTTGGGGGTCATTCTTCTCGGCATGGTCGGCGCGGGCGCATTCGCTTTCCGGAATCGCAAAGTCGAAGTAGAGGTGGCCACCGCCATCAAGCCGGCAACTGGACCGGCGGGAGTGCTTAACGCCAGCGGGTATGTCACGCCCCGCAGAAGAGCGACCATCGCGGCAAAAATTACCGGCCGGGTGACCGGAGTGTACTTCGACGAGGGCACGCGCGTTACGGAAGGCCAATTGCTGGCGACGCTCGACGACTCCGACGCGCGCCGCGCTCTGGATTCGGCTAAGGCGGATCGCGACTCCTCGCAAGCGGCAATTTTGGACTACCAGGTGCAGCTCAAGAACGCCGAAATTGAACTTCGACGCACTCAGCAGCTTGTGAAAGACGGGGTTTCTACACAGCAGTCGCTCGACTCGGCGGAAACGGCGGCAGATAGCCTGCGTGCCAAAATAGCGCTGGCCAAGCAACAGGTGATTGCGGCCGACGCGCGCATCCGCGAGCAACAGCAGAACGTGGATAATTGCACGATCCGCGCGCCCTTCGCCGGAATTGTAGTTTCTAAGGACGCTCAGGTTGGGGAAATGGTATCGCCCATCTCCGCGGGCGGGGGATTTACCCGTACCGGCATCGCGACCATCGTCGATCTACACTCCAACGAATTCGAAGTAGACGTCAGCGAAGCTTATATCGCCCGTGTTTTCGACGGCCAGGCAGTGAATGCCGTGCTGGATGCTTACCCAGACTGGACCATACCGGCGAAGGTCCGCACGGTGATCCCCACAGCTGATCGCCAGAAGGCGACAGTAAAAGTCCGAATTTCTGTAACAGACCCAGACCACAAGACTCTATATGACCCGGCCAAGGACACGCGCATCTTACCGGACATGGGTGTGAAGGTAACTTTTCTCGAAAACGAGCCAAAGTCCGGAACCAAAGAACGGAAGTCTCTGGCGGTTGCCATGGTCCCGCAAAGAGCCATTCGCGAAGACAGTTCATCCAAGTACGTTTTTGTGGTGAAAGGCGACACCATCGAGCGTCGCGCAGTAACCATCGGCGAAACTCGTGGCTCTGAGGTGGAAATCCTGGCCGGTATCACTCCTGATTCCACCGTGGTCGTCGGCGGTGCCGATACCCTTCGCGACGGCCAATCGGTCCAGATTCAGAAATAGGAGCGCTCCCTTATGGTCAAGGTTGACGGAAGCGGTAGCCAAGGTAGCCTGATTCAAGTTCGTGATCTCGATAAAACGTATCGCCGCGGGGGTGAAGACATCCACGTGCTTCAGGGCTTGAATCTCGATGTTTCGCCGGGGGAATTCGTGGCGTTTATGGGTCCGAGCGGCTCTGGCAAGACCACGCTGCTGAACCTGCTCGGCGGATTGGACGTTCCCACGCGTGGCAGCATTACGGTTGCCGGGGACGAAGTCACCCACATGTCCTCCGGTAAGCTGACCGAATGGCGGGCGCGCCACGTTGGTTTCGTGTTTCAAATGTACAATTTGATACCCGTTTTGACCGCATTCCAAAACGTGGAACTTCCATTGCTCCTTACGAAGTTGTCCAAAGCTGAGCGCCGTTCGCACGTGGAAACCGCGCTCTCGGTTGTGGGGCTGGCCGACCGCATGAGTCACTTTCCTCGGCAGCTTTCCGGCGGACAGGAGCAACGTGTCACCATTGCCCGAGCCATCGTCTCAGACCCCACCTTCCTGTTGTGTGACGAGCCGACAGGGGACCTCGATCGCAAGAGCGCCGACGAAATCATGGCATTGCTCGAAGAACTTGTGGGAAATCATCATAAGACCGTACTGATGGTCACGCACGACCCTCTGGTTGCTGCCCGCGCCCATACGACGCTGCACCTGGATAAGGGTGTCTTGGTCGAAGGCTCGAAACTCTCGGTGAACGTTCCGGCCGGAGGTGTGGCATGAAGTTTGCTCGCATCATATGGGCCAATTTGTTTCGCAAGAAAGTTCGTTTGCTATTAACTATTGGTTCCTTCGCTGTCGCGCTTTTTCTTGTCGCCTTCCTAGCAGTTGTCAGTGACGCTTTTAATCGAGGCGCCGACGTTGCTGGAGCTGATCGTCTTGTTGTGATTAATCGAACATCCATCATCAATACAATCCCGCTTTCGTATCGCGACAAGATTCTGCATATTCCTGGAGTGAAATACGTCACTCATAACAACTGGTTCGGTGGCACCTATATCGAAGAAAAGAACTTTTTCCCACAATTTGTAATTGATCCCGAAAATCAGCGCCAGGTATTCCCGGAATTGATCGTTCCTGATGATCAGTGGAAGGCTTTTGTTAACGATCGCCAAGGGGCTATCGCCGGTGCAAAAACTGCGGAGCGATTTGGTTGGAAGATCGGCGATCGCATCCCGATCAAAACCACTCTTTACGGCGGCGGCTCCTGGGAATTCAATCTGGTCGGCATCTATCACGGGAAGCGACCGCAAGACGACGAAACGCAGTTCTGGTTTCAGTGGGACTATTTCGAAGAAAAAGTGCCGGATCGCGTTAAAGGTCAGATCGGTTGGTACGTGCTACGGGTCGAGAATCCGGACGATTCTCCGCGCATCGCTAAGGCCATTGACGACGAATTCGCCAATTCTCCGTATGAAACGAAGACCCAGACGGAGTCGGCGTTCGCAGCCAGTTGGGTCAAGCAATTTGGAAACATCCAGAAGTTGATTCTCAGCATTGGCACCGTCGTCTTTTTTACGTTGCTGCTTGTTACCGGCAACACCATGGCTATCTCCGTGCGCGAACGGACTGGGGAGCTCGCGGTGTTCAAGGCTATCGGTTACTCCGACCGGGCTATCCTGTTTTTTGTGCTTGCCGAGGCGCTAGCGGTAGCTTTAATCGGAGGCGGGTTAGGTCTATTGCTCGCCATTCTTGCGATGCCCGCGCTTGCTGCGGCCCTCAGTAGCCTGTTGCCCAGTATCGTGTTGGCGCCGCGTATGCTTGTCTACGGCCTCATCCTTGCCATCATCACCGGCCTGCTGAGCGGGCTGCTTCCAGGCCTTGGTGCCATGCGCTTGCGTATCGTCAACGCGCTGCGGAGGGTTTGAGGATGCTGGGCAAACTGGTAGGTTTCCTTTTCATAACCATTGCCGCTATCCTCATGCTCACGCTAATCGTCGTAGTGGTCGGCGGTATCCTCGCTGGCCTTCTCGCACCATTTCTCGGTGACGTGCCGATCTCTTACAACTTCCGAAGCATTCGTGCGCGCTGGACCTCCACGATTGTTGCAATTCTGGGCATTGCCGGCACAGTGGGTGTGTTCGTTGCTATGCTTTCGCTCGCTCGTGGATTTAGAGCTACGCTCGTCTCATCTGGATCACCTGGTAACGCTCTGGTGATGCGCGCGGGTTCCTCCTCGGAGATGATGGGTGGCATCACCCTGGATTCCATTCGTGTTCTGCAGGATGCCCCGGGAGTTGCCCGCGACGCAAATGGCGCTCCCTTGCTTACGCAAGACGTTGTTGGCGTGATCCCTGTTCCGCTGATCAGCACGGGTACTGATGCTAACGTGCAAGTGCGCGGCGTCTCGCCAAACGTTCTAGAAGTGAGGAAATTCGTGAAGATTGTGCAGGGCCGCATGTTTCAGTCGGGTCTGAACGAATTGATTGTGGGCAAGAATGCGTCGAAGACCTACCAAGGTCTTACCGTTGGCAATAACATCGATTTTGCTGGCGGGCATTGGCAGGTTGTGGGCGTATTCGATGCTGGCGGGTCTGCATTCGATTCGGAGATCTGGTGCGACTCGCAGATCTTCAATCAAGTGCTGCAGCGGCCTGCAAACATTTTCCAATCTGCCACCGTACACCTCACTTCGCCGAGCACATTCCAGGAGTTTAAGGACGCGGTCACCAAGGATCCGCGCATGAACGTGGACGTATACCGCGAGATCGATTATTACGCGAAGCAGTCCACCACTATGACTCGACTCATTACTGTTCTTGGCGGCCTCGTTGCGGCGATTATGGCAATTGGGGCAATCTTTGGCGCTTTGAATACCATGTATTCCGCGGTGGCGGAGCGTGGCCGCGAAATCGCTACCATGCGCGCCGTTGGCTTCTCCACGTGGAACGTCATTCTTTCCTTTCTGTTTGAAGCATTGCTTATCTCGTTCCTCGGAGGGATCCTGGGCTGCCTGGCAATTTTGCCCCTGAACGGGCTTACCACGAGCACCATGAATTTTCAGACCTTTTCGAACGTGGCGTTCGCCTTCAAAATTACGTTTAATCTGCTGGTGATGGGCGTTCTCTTCGCGCTGGTAATGGGTGTTCTCGGGGGGCTGTTACCCGCGATTCGTGCGGCGGTGCAACCCGTTTCCGTGGCTCTCCGCGAACTCTAGAACGTTTGTTCTTCGACGCGACGGCGATCCGGGTGGTAATCGCAATATCGGATCCAGGTTGGCCGGACGACAAAATAAACAATACCTGGCCAGTTTTTCCGCGCCAGGCCATCGGGGAAGGCCTCAAAATAGACGGGAAGGTATTTAGTCACAGATTCGCCCGCGAGTTCCTCAGCCAGGCCTTCATACTGCACGGTGATTTGGGACGAGCATCCAATCACCAAGGCAACGCGTGGGTTTTCTTTTAAGTTGGAATATTTGCGCGAAGTTTTGACCGTATCAAAGATCATTTCGAGTGCGGGCGTGACCGCAAATCCCATCAACGCCGCCTCCGGCTGACCATCACTCCCTATGGTGGCCAGCACACCCAGCCGCTCCCGCTTCATGAATCCAAGGACCTCTTCCCGATTCATATGGCGACCTCTTTCAGAATTTCGGCTGTTCGTTGACTCGTACGCAATAGAAAAGACGCGCGGAGTGCTGTCAGAGCGCCAATGATGTCAGGTTGTCGTGCAACCGTCTCTAGCCACCTGCTGCGGCGTTCCGCGTCCCGGATACATCAGTGTCCGTAACTCCGGTTCCCACCGCGCGGAATCGCACTAACAGGATTGTAAGATCATCGGCCTGCCGCGCTCCTCGAGCGAAATTCTCTACTGACTCCAGTACGCACTTCTGGATTTGGTCGAGCGGCAATTCGTTCTTGCCAGATACGCAGGCGCGCAGCCGTGCGGTGCCGTAGAGTTGTTCGTCAGGGTCCATCGCTTCCGTCACGCCGTCGCTGTACAGCACCAAAGTGTCGTTCGGTTCTAGTTGTAGTGTCGTCGTGGAAAATTCCGCTTCGGGCACCAGGCCCACGGGAAACGAGCCTTCGGTGAACGCCTCTTCCGCCGTGTCGCCGCGCATCAGTACCGGAGAGGGATGTCCGGCATTGATGTACTCGAGCTTGCCGCCATCATTGAGAATCGCGAAGAACATGGTCGCGTAGCGACCCACTTCCGCGTGATCGCACAGAAAGCGATTCACGTGATTGAATACCCGCGCGGGATCGGTGCCCAACGTCATGCCGGAAAGTGCTCCTTGCAGCATGGTGGTCAGCAGGGCAGCGCCCAATCCCTTTCCGCTCACGTCAGCCAGCAGGAATGCGGTACGGTGGTCGTCGAGTGGGAAAACGTCGAAGTAATCACCTCCCACCGACAAGCAGGGGAAATTCACCCCAGTGACCGCCAGATGCGGGAAGTCGCGAAAATTCTTCGGCAGTAGTGCTTGTTGAATATCTCGCGCGATGCCAATTTCCTGTTCCAATCGCTGCCGTTCGCGTTCCCGTTCCACCAATCGGGCATTATCCAGAATGCTTGCGGCGTCGGCGGCCAAGGCGTCCAGAATCTGGCGGTCCAGTTTTGAAAACGCGGTGGGCCGCTTCGAATCCAGATATAGCACGCCCAAAAACTCGCCGCGAGACACATTGGTGGCCGATTCGCTGCTGGCGCGCGAAGTGGCATACAGCGGAATCACCACCACTGCACGTAACCCCTGGGCGACGATGCTGGCCGCCGCCTGCAGATTCATCTCGGCCTGCTCGATATCTTCCGTAATCACCGGCAGCTGCTTCTTCATCGCCAATTGAATTGCCGTCTGGCTCGGTGTCATGCTTTCGGGAGGCAACCGTTGTCCGCCACTGCGCCGCGCCAGGCGCACACGCAAGCGGTCGGAAGTACCGGTGGAAATATTTTCGACAGCTTCTTCCAGGAGCCCGCGATCCGCGTCCGTCACCGCGACGGCATGGTCAATCATCTTTGCTAAAACCGAATCCAACGGCAGTTGCGAGTGCAGCAGGGAAGTCGCTTCCAACAGCAGATTCAACTTGCGGAGTCCACCGCCAGTTGACTCCGAGCTGGTCATGTGGTCGATGCGGGTCAGCAGTTGCGGAATGGATTCGTCGGAAGTGCCCGTGGCGGCCCTGAAGATGACTTGGTAAGAGTCTTCGAGGCCAAACGTGATAACGTCGCCGTCGTTCAGTGCGCGGCTCTCCACTTTGTCGCCATTCACAAATACGCCGCGTCGTTGTCCGCGGTCTTCCAGGTAATAGCGATTCGCCTCGGTTACAATCGCGCCGCAATTACGAGAGATCCGGCGATCCGTCAGCTGTAAGTGATTGCCGGTCTCCGCACCCCTGCCGATCAGGAACGGAGTCTGGGTTACGCGCACATACTTGCGCGCACCGTCCGGAGAGATGACTTCCAGCACTGCCTCAGCCTGTGCTAGCGTTTCCGTCATTCGTGCGATCCCCTGTCTGTCCTGCTAAACCGCGCATTGTAACACGCTTAGTTCCGTTCGTGCCTGAGCCCTTGCGTCTCTATCCCGATAGCCTCCACAATACCGTCGCTGGCCTGGACACGATCTTGCCAGCCTCCAAGGAGCCACCGTTGTTGATAGACGGCTGTCCTCTTCACCCCGCGCCCTTAACCCGTCTTGCAGCGATCTTCATCTTGGACTCTGGCTTTTCGCACGGCGACCCGGTGGTTCCCATCCTCATTGCCTCTATTTTCATTACTTTGGGCGCCGCCCTCGGCGCTTTCCTGATGCGCTTGCTGAGACAGCCTGCGGTTTTGGGAGAGCTCCTGGTTGGCCTGATTGCAGGGAATCTCGGCTATTATCTTGGGAACCCTACTCTCACGGTATTGCGTGAAGGCGACAATCTCTCGCATATTGCATCGCAGGCTCTCACGGGGCCCTACAACTTGGGCACTGCCGCATCGCAGACCCTCCCTCCGGGCCCGCACACCAACTTGATTGCACAGCTCCTCTCCGGTCCCCACGGCCAAACGTACATCTCTGTTTATACCTTCATCGATATCGTGTCGCGACTGGCCATACTTATTCTGTTGTTCTTGGTGGGTCTCGAAATCAGTTTAGTAGAAATGAGGCGGGTCGGAAAATATTCCACCTACGTCGCTCTGATCGGCATTGTCCTTCCTATGTTACTCGGTATGGGCATCATGAAGGTACTTCATCCGGAAAATTCGCTTGCGGTCGATTTGTTTGTGGGAGGTATCCTGACCGCAACCAGCGTGGGCATCACGGCGCGTGTACTGCGCGATTTGGGCCAGGAACACCTGGAAGAAGCCCGCATCATCCTGGGCGCAGCGGTGATTGACGACGTGCTCTCGCTGATTGTCCTGGCGGTGGTCAGCGGTCTCGCGGCAACCGGAACCATTAGCGTCGCATCGATTGCCGCGACCACCGGAAAAGCCGCGCTGTTCCTTGTTGCTTCGCTGGGTGTCGGAATTTGGTTAACACCGAAGTTGGTGCATCACTTGACTCAAGTCGGTGTAAGTAATCTTAAGCTCTTGTTCGGTGTGAGCTTCGCCTTGTTGTTGGCGTGGCTAGCTAACATAGCACACCTGGCCACCATTGTTGGCGCATTTGCGGCGGGTATGGTGCTCAACAGTTTTTTTGACAGGGAAGTCGAAGGAACATCCCTACACGAGCTCCTGTCTCCCATCGAATCGTTGGTGGTGCCGTTGTTTTTCGTATGGATGGGTACCCAGGTGAAATTGGAAACCATGGCTAGAAAGGACGTGCTGGTCGCCGGTCTGGCATTGACCCTTGTTGCGATTGCCGGAAAGGTTGCGGCTGGCTGGGGTTGTCCCCGGCGAATGAACCGGTTGGCGGTTGGTTTCGGCATGATGCCCCGCGGTGAGGTCGGGCTGATCTTCGCTGGGATTGGACGAGGTATTGGTGTGGTCGATGAAGGACTCTTTTCTGCGACTGTGTTGCTGGTGATGCTCACGACCATACTTGCACCAGTGCTACTACGGATGACGCTGGGGTCCGCTCCTGGTACAGTACGCGAAACATCGGACGGCTGAATCGAAATTCGGCGCGTTGCTCTTCTGAGGGTAATTCAGCGGCTGGTCGCTAAGCGGCGTTCCACATAGTCACTGATGTATAGGTCGAACACTTCGTCCAATTTCTTTGTAATGGGTCCGGTGCTGGCGTCAGCGATCGTGCGGGTGGCAATCTGCTTGACGCCGATCACGTTTCGATTCGTGGAAGTGATAAAGACTTCGTCAGCGCCATAGAGATCATCCAGGTGCATAGTCTGTTCCGCTACGCTAGTGCCAGCCTCGCTGGCGATTTCCATCAGAACGCCGCGCGTTACGCCCTCCAAGCAGCCTGAGCTCAGCGGCGGTGTAGTTACTTTTCCGTTCTTCACGGCGAAAATGTTCGCCGCGGTACATTCACTTACCTCACCGCGCTCATTCAGCAGCACAACCTCGTCGAACCCTTCCCGATGGGCTTCGCCCACCGCCCAAACGCTGTCGAGCCATGAAATTGTTTTCACCCCGGCCAGAGGAGAAGCGGCGTGCCGACCATGTTCGCGCACACTCAATCGGACCATGTCTGGATACTGCGGCAAATCCGCGGTGGTAATCACCAGATCCACGTCCGGCATCTTCTCCTCACTGCGCCACCCTCCCACGGTGTTCCAAACCAGGTAGATTCGAGCACAGCCTTCTTTGACATGGTTTGCGCGGATTGCTTCCTGCAACATTACGCGAACCTTCGCGCCAGAGTATGGCATCGGCAGACGCGTCAAGGCAGCGTCTTTTTCGATTCGACGCCAGTGACGTTCATAGGCGAAGGCTTCGCCCCTTACGATGCGCACAGTGGTAAACAGGCCCCACCCGCAAATTAGTCCAGCTTGGCCCGGCGACCAGCGCGTCTTCTCGATGGGCCGCAATTCCTCGTTGTGGATAACGTTACGATGTATCACGGACGAAGAGACTCCATACTCCCGAAATAACCTCTTTTCGCATTGTACCGGAATCGGCGGCCCCGGCGCTGTGGGCCTGCCGAGACTGAAACTTCTAATGTGCGCGGATTTCGGTTAGAAATTGAATAGCCACACCGTATTGGCCTTCGGGAAGCGCTTCCACCCGGACCACTTGACCCAGATATTGACGGTCCTTCGGATCGCGGGGTTCGTGGTAAGGTACGGTCACTCGCAGGCGCGTTCCTTCCGCGTAGATCGAGCGCTCGGTAACGAAAAAAATGCCCTCTCTCGAGACATTTTTGGTGATGTTCGTTTCTTCGACGTTTGCGCCGTTAGCGTCAGACATTTGCAGGCGAAAGGGTTGGCCAATTCGGATGCGCCGACTTCGACGCTTGTCCGGCAACGGCATGGGCGGCAGACCTTGCTGCTCACCGCCCCCAAAAGAACTTCGCGGCGAGCTGTTTAACCAATAATTAGCAAAAAGGCGCTATGTATCCGATAGCTACTCTTATCGCGTTGCGGCGGTATTGTAAAGCTGGAATTCGCGGATGTGAGCTGCCGCCGTTGTTTCCAGTAAATTAAGTCGTACGCGTTGTGCCGTCACGGGAGCGAAACGATCGATTTTCTTGTGCCCGATGGCTTCGCCTTCCGCCAGTCTCCGCCATTTGCCGTTTTCCAGCGCCTCAATCGCGTAGCGCCGTACGTGCTGTCCGTCCACGAGCCACTCCATCGTGACGGCACAATCGAACGTGACCGGCTCGCGAAAACTAACTTCCACTACCGACGAATGCGATCCGTCTGAAGCCGACCAAAATGTGTCGGTCCTTCCGTCCAGCGCTTGCACAGCGCTGGACGTCCAGGCCCTTCCCTGCATCAAATTGTGGCTGAACCGCTTCTGAACTGCGTCGCCGAACTCTTTCAGTCGGGCCACGTCGGAATCCGGTATACGACCGGCGCGGTCAGGGGCGATTCCCAGCATCAATTGCGCGCCACGCCCAACGGTCTGATCATAGTCATCCAACAGTTCCGCAAGGTTCTTCAGGCTTCCTTCGTCGTTCGGATGCCAGAACCAGTGTAACTTCCGTAGCGGTGTATCGGCCTCTACAGGCCGCCAGCGCAAATAACCAGCCCGATCTACAACGTTCCAATTTTCATAAGGTACTCTGCCATCTTCATTACCGACCCAACGGAGATCCCCGTACTTGTATAGCGCCGTATCTGCGAAGACCATCGTGTTTGGCTGCCACATCCGCAACTCCTGAACGATGCGGTCGAAATCATACGTGTGGCCACCACTTCCCGCCCCATCCATCCAAAATTCCACTAACTCCCCGTACTGCGACGCAAGCTCATCCAGTTGGCCGAAGTAATATTTGTCGTACTGTACGGGATCGTTGTATCGGGGATCGTGGCGGTCCCACGGAGACAGGTACACGCCGAACTTGAGTCCGTTGCGGCGCGCCGCATCTGCCACCTCTCGCACCAGATTGCCATGGCCTCCCTTCCACGGACTTGCTTTGACGCTGTAATCGGTTAGATCGCTGGGCCACAGACAGAAACCATCGTGGTGTTTTGCCACTAGAACCACGTACTTCGCCCCTGCCGCCTTCACCGCCCGTATCCACTGCTCCGCATCGACATTGGTCGGACTAAACACACTCGGCTCGGCTGTTCCGTCGCCCCATTCACGGTCTAAAAAGGTGTTCGTACCGAAGTGAAAGATTACCCCGATTTCCAGATCCTGCCACTCCACCTGCTGTGGGCTTGGCGTGATATCTGAAAAATTCTGTGCCGCGGCCCGTGGCCCTAACATTCCTATGGAGCCGGTCAAGCTGAGAAGGAGCGCCACCACAAGTGCCTCACGGCGATTTTCCATTGTGACCATCCTGTCCTGAACCAACAACTGAGGTCATTCTAGGTATGCATTCGAAGATGTGTCAATGAAGGTCGCCTTTTTCGCTAAAACGTTTTAAATTACCCGACGGAGAGTGTTCGCCATCACCAATGCTCCGGCGGACTTTACGCTATGCTGAATGCGTACCCAAATCTTCCAACCAGTCGAGGGCTTTTATGCGCCTACTTACCCGAATGAGTCTATTTGGCGCCGCGATGCTGCTTTTTCTTACCCCGCTTCGCGGCGATGATGCAAAAATTTTGACCAACCAGGTTGGTTACAATGACGTGGGTGCGAAACACGCCGTCATACTTGGCCATGCCCAGGACCAGTTCAGCTCCTGCACCCTAAATGACGCCAACGATCACCATAAGGTTATAGATGTCCCTGTGCAGCACGCCGGGCCGGTCCAGAAGTGGCGCGACTGGGATTTTTGGACTCTCCAGTTTGACTCTTTCACCACCGAAGGAAAGTACTATCTCGCATGTGCCTCCGGTGACCGCACCATTCAATCCTATCCTTTTCTCGTTCAGCATCTGCTCCTTGAACGCAACACGCTTTCCGACGCGATCTACTTCTTCAAGGAAGAGCGCAGTAGTGGGCTAATGGACAAAGCCGATCGGCATCTTCACTTTGATGGCAAAAAGACAGGCACGATCGACGCACATGGGGGATGGTGGGATGCCACGGGCGATTACGGAAAACATCTCTCGCACCTTTCCTTCTCCACTTACTTTAATCCGCAGCAAATCCCTCTGGTTATTTACAGCTTTTTCAAAAGCGCCGAGCTTCTGAATTCTCGCGCAGTACCGGAAATGATCCGCTATCAAAACCGTATGCTCGACGAAGCCATGTTCGGAGCCGATTATCTAGTTCGCGTGAAAGCTCCCAACGGCTCTTTCTACCGCTCCATCTCTACCGGCGGAACAAAACAAGTGCCTGAACTACGCAAGGTGGCTGGCGAAATGAAGAAGTTTGGCATCTATCAGTCCAGTGACAAGTCGCCGCGCGGCATCGTTGAGGAAGCCAACAACGAGCTCGAATACGAAGTCAGTTATCGTTCCGGCGGCGGCATGGCCATTGCCGCGCTTGCCATTGCCAGCACGTATCCAATCTCGGGAGAGTATTCGAACGCCGACTACTTGAAGGCGGCCGAAGAGGCTTTTGATTTCCTTGAGAAAAACAATCCTAAACTCACCAACGACGGCAAAGAAAACATTGTCGACGACTACTGTGCGCTCGCCGGGGCGACGGAACTTTACCGGGCAACCCGCAAGGACATTTACAAAAAAGCCGCCGACAAGCGCGCGGCAAACTTGATGGCGCGACTGATCTCCGACGGATCCTACACAAACTACTGGCGCGCCGACGATGCCACGCGGCCTTTCTTCCATGCTTCGGATGCCGGCTTGCCTGTGGTTAGCCTGCTCTATTACGCGCCAGTCGCCGGCGCCGAAACACAGGGAAAGGTCCGCGATGTGGTGAAGAAATCCCTCACGTTTCAACTAGCGATGAATAAGGACGTCAACAACCCGTTCGACTATGCCCGTCAGCTTACGCGAGACAAAGATGGTAATCGGCACGTCACATTTTTCTTCCCTCACAATACGGAGGTCGCCCCGTGGTGGCAGGGCGAAAACGCACGACTGGCTTCGCTTGCGACCGCAGCCCGCCTGGCCGCCCCTCTTTTCCCAGACGATCCCGACTTTCAAAATCAGCTACGTACCTTTGCAACCGACCAACTCGATTGGATCCTGGGCTTGAACCCGTTTGATTCCTCGATGATGAACGGCGTCGGTCGCAATAATCCGCAATATCTGTTCTTCGATTCCTGGGAATTTACAAATGCGCCCGGTGGGATTTCGAATGGAATTACTGCTGGATTCAAAGACGAGGACAGCATCGACTACAATCTGACCTACCGTCAAACCGGCGCAGACAACGATTGGCGCTGGCAGGAGCAGTGGCTGCCGCATGGTGCCTGGTACATCCTGGCGGTATCGGCGCACGATGAAACGGGCCAACACAAGCCCTAGCGGGAAATATCCTCTAAGGTTTCAATCAACTGCACGCTACTGTCCGCCCGCTGCCGTCCCGTGCGCCAAGCCCTTGCCGAATTCGTTCAAACATGCCACTAATTAGGCGTCATGACTACCACACTAGAACTACCCACTTCGAAATTCAAAGCCCTTACTCGGCTTGTTGGCAACACTCCGCTCATCTCGATTCACTTCCGTTACCGCGGAACGCATCGGATACTTTTCGCCAAGTCCGAGTACTTGAATCTAACGGGTAGTATTAAAGACCGCATGGCCCTGCGCATCCTGCAGAAGGCCTATGCCGAAGGGAAGATTTCTCCGGGTCACACGATTTCCGAGGCCACCAGCGGCAACACCGGAATATCCTTTGCCGCTATTGGCCGTATGATCGGCCATCCCGTCAGAATTTTTATGCCCGATTGGATGAGCCCCGAACGCGCTCACCTGATCCGCAGTTATGGCGCGGAAGTAGTTCCGGTCAGCAAGTCCGACGGAGGTTTCCTTGGGAGCATTCGGATGTGCGAGGAATTCGCTTCGTCGCGGA
>Ga0335076_10000172_pt1 | contig 54270 bp, 58 predicted proteins | sample Lox_Sample_25_FD_206717 | JGI IMG/M metagenome (GOLD analysis project Ga0335076, IMG submission 206717) | Soil microbial communities from Loxahatchee National Wildlife Refuge, Florida, United States - Lox_Sample_2.5 | ecosystem: Environmental > Terrestrial > Soil > Wetlands | place: USA... | reverse complement strand
TGTCGGAGCACGTGCTCGCGCACTGCGCGAACGCCGTGCCATCCTGGTACGACGCCGTCGGCCACATGCCGTTTATCGAAGACGCCGAGCGCTTCAACCTCGAACTCGCAGCCTTCGTTGACCAAGTAACCCGGTCAAGCTCATGAGCGCGGCTCGACAGCTAGATCGCATCGGGCGGTCACCCTGGGCGACGACCACGATCCGACGAATTTCTCACGGCTACCTGGGTGGGTGCGAGGATTGGCGATCGTGGCCGGCCCGACTGCCCAGATCAGTCTCAAGCGCCTTCGTCGGCCGCTTGGCGACATGCTTCGGACCTACGCCGTCGTGATCGATGGCAACACGGTCGGCGCCATCCGTCGCGGTGAAACAAAGACGTTCGAAGTGGATCCGGGCCGGCACGAGATCCACCTCGAAATCGACTGGGCTAAGAGCCGGAACCTCGAGCTGGACTTATCGTCGGGCGATGTGGCGAGCCTCGCGTGCAGCGCGCGTCCACCCAACTCCGGCCTGACCGCACTGGCGTCCAAGAACTACATCAAGCTCGAGATCGTCGATGGATCGTGGCTCGCGGTCGACGACACGTTCAGGCCCGAGCCGCCGCCCGCGCCGGAACCCGCCCCTGGAGCCCCGGACGACGACGAGATGCAAGCCGCCTGGGAGGCATGGTCACGATCGTCCGATCATGCCACCGAGCTCCGTGCCGCCCTCCAGCGCGCGATCCAGGGCGGCGACAACAGCGAGGTAGCCCGTCTGAAGCAGACGGTCGGCGTGGCGCTCGCAGAGCATCGTATGGTCAGCGACGAATACCAGCGGCTGAAGACGCAGCGGCCGGACTGGAAGGCGCCCCAGCGAAGCCGGTGAAGCGATGCCGGTGGTCGCTGCGACGGACACCCCAACGCCTAGGTAATAGCCCCTCGCGGACGGCAGCTCGTTTCATGAGCCGTTAATCATCGCTCGGTACCTTATGTACCGAACAGGCTGAGCTGGAGGCGCCACGCATCTGAGTAGAGGGGTGGCGAATGAGTTCCGGGGGCGGTTGACGAGGCGAGGCTCGAGCAGTTCATGGGCCGCCCGTAGCCAGGATCTTTCGGTCTCGAGCCAGAACGTCCATCTCAGCCAACTCGAATCACGAGGAGAGTCGTATGCATATTCGAGTCGTCCGCTTTGCCGAAGTGACTCCCGAGCGAATCCAGCAGCTCGTCGCCGACATCAACGAGGCGGACGGCCCGCCGCCGGGCATTCCCACCACGGGCCTCCAGCTGCTGTTCGACGAAGCCCAGGGTACGGCGGTCGTGCTTCAACTCTTCGACACCGCTGAGGACATGCGCAAAGGTGCCGAAGCGTTCAGCGCGATGGACCCGTCCGAAACGCCTGGGACCCGGATTTCGGTCGACATGTGCGAGCTCACGCTCGATCGACGGCTGACGGGCTGATGCCGCGAGATCGGCGACGCGAGCGCCGCTCGAAGACCTAACCCGCGAAGCAGGTCTTCGGAGTCCCGGACTCCCGAGTCACTGCTTGCCCTTCTTTCCCGTCGGTTTCCAACCGTGTCTGACGCCCTCTAGCAGCCGGCGCTGGCGCTCGGCCTTGTCCTTGGTCGTGTGCCGGGAATAGACCTTGCCGGTGTCTATATCGACGACCTGGTAGTCCTCGTTCGTCTTTCTAACGCTGTACGGCAAAGCACTTCGCTTTCTGGCCGGCGAGTTCGCTGACTGAGCTCATTAGACCACGATGCCCAGCTCTTGGAGAACGCTTCGCGCAGGCGGGCGGCGATCGTGTGCCGGCCTAGGAACGTCGCGCTCCGACTTCGCGGTCGAGAGTTCGTTGCGCGCGGACCCCTTGACAAAGCTAATGAGATTAGGTAGTTTCCTAATTGCATTAGGAAACTCACACGATCCCGGAGAGAAGACCATGAAGACCACCGTTCTCAACGACCACCTGATCCAGCTCACCCGCTACGGGTTCGTCAACGCCTATCTGGTACGCGAGGACGATGGATTCACGCTCGTCGATACGACGATGCCCCGGACCGGCGCCTCCCTGATCGCCGCCGCCTCGGCCGCCGGTGCCCCCATTCGCCGAATCGCGCTCACGCACGGCCACGGCGACCACATCGGTTCCGTCGACGAACTCAAGCGCTCGCTGGGTGATGATGTCCCCGTGCTGATGCCGGAGCTCGATGCTCGGATTCACGCGGGCGAGAAGGTCGTCGAGGGCAAGCTGACCGGAAGCTGGCCCAACTTGGCCACCGTGCCCGACGTGCGCCTGTCGGCCGGCGACCGGCTCGGCAACCTCGAGGTCGTCCCCAGCCCCGGTCACTCGCCCGGCCATGTCGCGTTCCTCGACACGCGCGAGCGCACGCTGATCGCCGGCGATGTGTACACGTCCTTTGGCAAGGTCGCGGTGACCAACCACTTCTATCTGCGCTTCCCGCTCGCGGCGATGGCCACCTACGACAAGGCCGAGGATCTGCGCTCTGCCCGCACCCTGCGCGCATTGGACCCCCGGCTGCTGGTCGTCGGTCACGGGCCGGCGATCCCAAACCCCACGGACGCCATGGACGCGGCTATCGCGCGGGCGGACCGCTGATGCCGCGTGTCGGCCTCGACGCCGAGGCGGTCGTCGCGGCGGCCGCCTCTCTCGCCGACGCCAACGGCCTGCACCAGTTGACCCTTGCACGACTTGCCGCCGCCCTCGGGATCCGCAGCCCGTCGCTGTACGCCCACATCGATGGGCTCGACGATCTGCGAACGCGGCTGGGAGCACGTGGCGCCCGGGAACTGGCCACGACTCTCCAGTCAGCCGCCGCCGGCCGCGCACGTGGCGATGCGCTGCGCGCGATCGCGGTCGCCTATCGCGAGTACGCCCATGCCCACCCAGGGACCTACGGGGCTATGCAGATCGTTTCCGACAGCGAAGAGTTCGAAGCGGCAGGGACCGAGGTCGTCGGCGTGATCCTCGCTGTGCTGCGCGGTTATGGCCTCGAAGGAGAGCCGGCAATCCACGCCGTGCGGGCGATCCGCAGCGCCCTCCACGGCTTCGTCTCGCTCGAGCGCGAGAGCGGGTTCGGTCTCCCGATCAACATCGACGACAGCTACGACATCCTCGTCGCCATGCTCGACGCCGGACTAGCCGCCACCCCCTGACGTTATTTCGAACATGCTCCTTCGTGAGTGATGCCGGCGACTGCACGGCATAGTGGGGGTATCGTGGACACGATGACCCGTCGCCACGAGGGCAGCAAGCCTGCAAGCGTGTGATTGATGACCCGGTGGATGAGGACTGATGTGCGTCGCGCATCCGCGGTGTTGCTGGCCGTGATGGTCGCCGGCGCCGGGTGCGGTTCCGCGGCCGGCCAAGCCGCAAGAAGCTCCGCCGCCACGCAAGCCGCCTCAACTACCGGTAGCGGACCGTCCGCAATTGCCGGCCGGGCGGTCGCGGTGGTCTGCGGGGGCGCATCGTCCGGAACACAGGGCTGCCCGCGCCATCCCGTGGTCGCGACAATCGCCGTGCTTCGAATGCCCTCCGCGAGGCGCATCGCCACGGTAAAGACCGACAATCGAGGACAGTTTCGGGTCGATGTCCGGCCCGGTGAGTACGAACTCCGACCACGCGCCTCCAGTCAGCTGGTCTCGGTCCGGGTCGTGATGGCGCGTGTTCTTCCGCACCAAATCAGGCACACGACTCTTACCTTCGTCCCGCGCCACGCACCGCCGGTGGCACCGGGCTCTGCTTCCGGTTGACGCTTCCCGAGGGCCAGGCTCGCGACGGTCGGTCGGCGATGTCTGCACGCTGACCGCCTACGTCAAGCGGACTGGCGGGGACTGCGACCGGGTGTGACTGGGTGTGTTAGGTTGCGCGCCGCGGGCGGCCCGTGCGGTCGTCGCGCCAGCTGAAAACGGCCGTGCCGGTACGACGGCGAACTTGTGGGGAGGTTCAAATGGAGCGGATGGTGTCTCGGTTGGTCGGGACTCTCGTATGCGTGGGCTTGCTGGCATTGGCGGGGGCGGCGGTCGCCTCGGCCCGGACAAAGCTCCGCGGCTCCGCGGCGACGCAGGAGAGGCTGCATTCGCTGCTCGCCTCCGGCGCGGTCCAGCCGCAGGAGTCAGAGGACGAGCACGTGCCCGACAACGACGAGGCCGATGAGCAGGGCGCCTACGACTTCGAGCGTACGGCTCCTGCTCAGACCGTCTCCGGGCAGGCGCTGATCAGCGCACAGCAGCAGGCTCAGGGCCTCGGTGAACAGGGTCAGAGCTGGCAGCTGTTCACGACGCAGCCCTACAACGCCGAGCCCGCGGGCTACAACGACCCGATCCAGTCCAACGCCGGAGCCGGATTCGGCCTGGTCGGCGGCCGTATCACCTCGTTGGTGCAGGCCCCCGACGGGAGCTGGTTCGCCGGCGCGGCCGACGGCGGCGTGTGGCGGTCGCGCAACCAGGGACAGACGTGGACCGCGGTGTTCGACTCGATGCCCTCGCTCTCGATCGGGGCCCTCGCGGTCGACCCAGTCGATGGCTCCGTATGGGTCGGCACGGGCGAAGCGAACCTGTCATCCGATTCGTACGCCGGCACCGGCATCTACCGCTCGAGCAACGATGGTGCGAGCTGGCAGCGGGTCGGCGACAACGGGAGCGGCACCAATCCCCTCGTGTCCACCACGGTGTTCAAGATCATCTTCGACTCGGCCGGCGATGCGCTGGCGGCGACCGACAACGGCTTGTTCCGCCTCGCCGCTCACTCGAGTAGCTGGACCCCGGTGCTCGAGCCCGCCGGACCGAACGACAACCCGCCGTACGACCAGCAGGTCACGAGCGTCGCGTTCGTGCCCGGCACGAACTACCGCCAGGTGATCGCAGCGATCGGCTGGCACGGTCCAGGCAACACCCAATACAACGGCTTCTACCAGTCGACGAACGGCGGGCTCAGCTTCTCGAAGGTCACGACCACTCCCGCCGGGACGATCGACCCGACCGACCAGGGGCGCACGACGTTCGCCTACTCGGCCGACGGCACGAAGCTGTACGCGATCGTGCAGTCGGTCTCGGAACTGGCCGCAGGCGACGTGACCACGCTGCAGGGGATCTTCGTGAGCACCGGTTCGCCCGCAAGCGTGGCCGGGCCCTGGACGCTAATCGGCAACGAGCAGAAGCTAGAGGCCTCGGGCTCGGCGCTGAGCGCTGATTCCGGCTACGGAGTCGGCATCCAGTCCTGGTACAACCAGGACCTCGCGGTCGATCCGAGCAACCCGAATCATGTGTACGCAGGGCTCGAGGAAGTGTTCGAGTCAAGCGACGGCGGGAACACCTGGAACACGGCGAGCCCGTACTGGAACTACGGGCTGGCGTGCAACCCGAACTGCCCGAACACGACGCACCCCGACCAGCACGCGATGATGATCACCGACGGGAAGATCGTCATCGGCAACGACGGCGGCGTGTACAGCCGACCGCTGTCCGACACCGGGCAATATGGCGACTGGACCGACCTCAACTCGACGCTGATCGACTGGCAGTACTACGACGCCAGGGCCGGACTGCTCGGTCGCGGAAACAACAGCGGCGTCGGTGTGTGGGGAGGCCTGCAGGACAACGGCACCTCGTTCGATTTCACCGGTGCCAAACAGATGATCGAACCGGCCGGAGGCGACGGCTTCGACGTGATCGTCCCGCCGAAGAACTCGGCCACGACGATGGTCGGCGAGTATGCCTACGGGCTGATGTACTCGACGACCGACGGCGGGCACACCTTCGACAGCTACATCTCGCCGATGTGCATCGGCCAGGAGGAGGAGCCAGGGTTGCCCGGCGGCCCGCGGCCAGACTGCGACCCGAATTCAAGGTTCCAGACACCGTTGGCCGCCGACCCCGACAACGTCAACACGTGGGTCTCCGGCGGTCAGTATGTCTGGATCACCAGGGCGGGCTGGAACACCACCTGCACGGTTAGCTCTTGCTCGTGGCAGAAGCTCTACGACACGGGTGACGGCAACGTGAGCACCGCGATCACGTCGACCAAGAACGGGCGGGTCATCTACGACGCCTGGGTCACGAACGGAAACCCCGGCCCGACGTTCAACCGCGGAATCGCCACCAACTACGGCGGGACCTGGCATCAGCTGGACGTGTCGAGTTTGCCCGATCGGTACATCGCCGGCGTCACCGTCGACCAGCGTGATCCCGCCCGGGCCTGGGTGGTGTTCAACGGCTACTCGCGTCGCTGGGTTCCGGGCGGCGGCGTCGGCCACGTGTTCGAGACCGACAACGGCGGCCGGTCCTGGACCGACATCTCGGGCAACCTGCCCGACATCGCGTCGGACGCGCTGGTCGAGCTGCACGGCCAGCTGGCCCTGGCCACCGACGGCGGGGCGTACACCGCACCCGTCGGCGAGGGCTCGAGGACTCGGTGGCAGCGGCTCGGGACCGGACTCCCCAACGCGTCGCTGAACAACATCACGATCGGCCCCAGCGGCTATCTGTACGTCGCCACCCACGGTCGTGGCGTCTGGCGGATCCCGTTCGGCGGGCGCGGCGGGCGCTAGATCTCGGTCACCCCGTCCCGGGCGCTCAGGCGCCCGGGACGGGGGTGACACCGCATCACCAGGACCGCGGGCAATTCCGACCGTCATGGTAGGCGTTTCCGCGGGAACGTTTTTCGCATGTCAGCCTTCCCGTCAGCTGGGCAGGTCCTCCGGGCGCCTCTTGGCGAGTTGCCCGTGGAGCAACCCCGTGGACTGGCGCCACTGCTCGTAGCACGCCTGGATGTCGGCGACGCGCAGGTTCATGAAGCTCGACACCGTGCTCCCGGCCTCGTGGTCGACGACCGATATGTCTGGTTTGTCGGGCGTTGGGCCACCGCCGGCGCCCACGATTCTGCGCTCCTCCGCCAGAACTCAGCGCAGCGACCGGAACGCGGCGCGGATCTCGGCTGTGAACAGTTCCGGCTCTTCCCAGGCGGCGAAGTGGCCGCCCTTGTCGACCTTGTTGAAGTAGACGAGAGTGGGATACGCCTGCTCGACCCAGCTGCGAGGCGTCGCGACGATCTCGCCGGGGAACGTCGTGAAGCCGACCGGGACCGAGACCGGTGCGGGAGCCTGGCCTGCCGCGCGAGCTGCGGCCTGCCCGTTCTCCCAGTACGAGCGTGCCGCCGACGCCCCGGTGCCGGTCAGCCAATAGGTGGTGATGTTGTCGAGGATGTGGTCTCGGGTGAGATTGCCCGAGGGCCGGCCGTCGACAAAGGCACGGGCGATCTTGTAGTAGCTGTCGGTGTCGTGATCGAGCATCCAGGCCGCCAGCGCAACTGGCGAATCCAGCAGGGCGTACCCGATCGTCTGTGGGCGTGTGGCCTGCTCGAGGAAGTAGCCAAAGCCGGTCGCCCTGAACGTTGCCCCTGCGTCGGCGGCCGCGCGTTCCTCCTCGGTGTTCTTCGGGAACGAGCCGCCCGCAAGCCCCGGCACAAAGAGGTTTGTGTGGATTCCGATCAGCCCATCGGGAGCCTGGCGGCCCATCGCGTCGGTGACGGCGGCGCCTACGTCGCCGCCCTGGGCGACGTAGCGGGTGTAGCCGAGACGGGGCATGAGCTTGGCCCATGCCTGCGCAAAGCGTCCGGCGTACCAGCCGAGCTCGGATGGCGCAGCCGAGAAGCCGTATCCGGGGAGGGACGGGAGCACCAGGTGGAACGCATCCTCTGCGCGTCCATCGTGTGCGGTCGGGTCAGTCAACGGACCGACGGTCTCGAGCAGCTCGATCACGGACCCCGGCCAGCCGTGGGTCATGATCAGCGGCAGCGCGCCCTCGTGCCCGGACCGCACGTGGATGAAGTGGATCTCCTCCCCATCGATCTCGGTCTTGAACTGCGGAAGCGCGTTCAGCCTCGCCTCGCACCTGCGCCAGTCGTAGTCGCTCAGCCAATAATGCGCCAGCGCCTGGACCGTCGCCAGCTGCACGCCCTGGGAGCGATCGCCGACAAGCTCCTTGGATGGCAACCGCACGGCGGCGATCCGCCGACGAAGGTCTACCAACGCCTCCTCGGGAATCTCAACCTGAAACGGGCGAACCTCGGTCGCGCCTGACTTCTCGGCTGTGACGGACACGTGAGCCTCCTTCGATTGTCGGTGCGAAGGAAACTCTCCCGCTCGCGTGCGCTCGTCGCACCCGTGTAGGCCCGGGTCCGCGACCCTGGTGTGCCTCGTTCCACCACCAAGGACGGCCGAGGCCCCTTTTCACACGGGCGCTCGGCCTCTTCGGTGGCTCCGGCGAATCAGGCGGCGTGGCCGGCCGGCTCGGGCCGGGCAATCCACTGCTCGACCCACTCGCCGGTGATCTGCCCGGTGGTGGCGTTGATGCGGTTCCAGGCGTTGATTACGGCGATCGCGAGCACCAGCCCGGCGAGCTGCCTCTCGTCGTAGTGGCGGGCAGCCTCCTCCCAGACCTCGTCGGGGATCGGGTCCGAGCGGTCGGCGAGGCGCGTCGCGGCCTCGGTCAGTGCCAAAGCGGCGCGCTCGGCGTCGCTGTAGTACGGAGCCTCGCGCCAGGCACCGACCATGAAGATACGCTCATCCGATTCGCCTTCGGCTTTGAGCTCGCGCGAGTGCATATCCAGGCACACGCTGCACCCGTTGATCTGGCTTGCGCGCATCTCGATCAAATACAACGTGGTGGCCGGCACTCCGGCTCTCCGGGCGGCGTCGCCAAGCTTCTGGGCCGCCTCCATCGCGCCGGGGACGACCATCACGGGATTCTTCATTCGCGGCTGCATGTTCGCTCTCCGATCTTGGGTTGCGGGGCCACGGGTCAGACCTTCTGGTTTCCCGCGGTCTACTTAGCTGACACGGAAGGAGCGGCGGATGTGACACCCGCGCTCGCCAGGAACGAAGTGATCAGGTTTCGAGAAGCGCTCTGGAGTGCGCCGCATTAACGTGGCGGGACCAACACAAGGAGCTGATTCGCATGGCCGAGAGGCGAGCTGTAAAGAAGAGCGCGCAGAAGTCCACCAAGCGCAACACCGGCAACGCATCGACGGGATTCACCGCCGAGGAACGAGCGGCGATGAGGGAGCGCGTCAAAGAGATGAAGGCGAGCGCCCAGAGGGCGGATGGAGAAAGTGACGTGCTCGCGAAGATCGCTGAGATGCAGCCGTCGGACCGCGCTCTCGCCGAGCGGATCCACGCCATCGTCAAGGAAAGCGCGCCGGACCTGTCGCCGCGGACCTGGTACGGGATGCCCGCGTACGCCAAGGACGGCAAGGTCCTCTTCTACTTCCGCGACGCCCGGAAGTTCAAGGAGCGGTACGCGATGTTCGGCTTTAACGACAACGCGAACCTCGACGACGGCGCGATGTGGCCGGTCGCCTTTGCGCTCACGCACCTGACCGCCGACGTCGAGGAACGGATCGCCGAGCTCGTGAAGAAGGCGGTCGGCTAGAGCCGCCGATCAGCTCGGCCAGCGTCAGGCCGCTATGAACCGACTCCGGGCGCTCGGCGACGATATCGGACCCGCGGGCGGCGTAATCGTCTTTGCGCTTGATCAACAGCCACTGAGGCTTCTCGCCGTCGCTCGTGCGCTGTAACGCGAACCCGCCGTGGAGCTTCTCGCCGTGCAGCACGAACACGGCGTGACCGCGCTCGAGCGCCTCGGGCCACGGCACGCGGCCACCCTGCTCGTACTGACCGCGATCCCAGATGATCACCCCGCCTTTGCCAGCGGCGGCCTCGAAGTGGTTGTGCTCCAGGGTGTGGTCCTCCACCTGCACCGCGAAGCGCTTGACGGTCGGGTCCATCGAGGGACCCTTGGGCACGGCCCAGGACCGCATCACTCCGTCGACCTCGAGCCGGACATCGAAGTGGTGGGCGGTCGCCTGATGCTCCTGGACGACGAACACCCCCGCCGGAACGCCGCGGATCGCGAACTGTTCGTGACCCTCGACCCGCACCTGTCGCTCCGAAACGGAGTCGACGCCGCCAATCGAAGGGAGAGTAGCGACAAGCTGCGCGACCGCGTCGCGCTCGCCCTCGGCGTGGAGACACAGCATGCCGTCCGCCTCCAGACGGACCCATCCGAGCAGCCCAAGCCGCATCGCTACGGAGCGGACGTCATCGCGCACGGACACATCCGACACCAGGCCGGTGACGGAGATCCGGCTCGCGGTCAGGTCGGGCACGCCTCCATTCTGCCGCGGGTCAGGGCACGAGCGACCAGTAGGCCCACAGCCCGCTGAACAGTGCGAGCAGCACGGCCGAGGTCACGAGCGTGATCCGTGCCGCGGTACGGCGCTCCGCAAGGTACGCGCCGGCGCCCATGAACAGCGCGAACATCGGCAGCAGGTAGCGGGCGAGACCGATCATCGGCTCGGTGTCGGTCGGGAAGCTCGTGACCTCCGCCAGCTGCACGACCGCGAAGAGCACGTACGCGCGCGGAACGCGACTCCACGCCGCCACAAGCGCCGCGACCGCCACCCCCAGGAAGGCCACGTCGATCAGGTTGCGAGCCTGCCAGCTGATCGGGTCGCCCGGTCCGATCGACGTGGTGGCGCGCGCGACGACGGCGCGTAGATCGCCGGGCAGCGCGCTGAGCGCCTTGATGATCGAGGCCAGCGGCGGACCGAAGCTGTGGCCCCAATCGTTGGTGGCCGCCCGGTACGGCGCGAGCGGATCGCCGTGCGCGACGGTCAGGTATCCCAGATATATGGCCAACCCCGCCGGCACCAGCGCCAGCCACGCGATCTGCGGCTCGATCGGGAAGCGCGGGCGCCACCACGCCCCAGCACGATCGCGGAGCGGCGAGCGGTCGCGCGGACCGTACAGGTACATAAGCGCGAGCACGAAGATCGTGAGGATTCCGTTGGAGCTCGTCGCGGCGGCCAGACCGCCGCAGAGTCCGGCCAACGCCCATCGTTCGCGCCGCCCGGCGTAGACCGCCGCGACCGTGAGCAGCAGGAGCAGCGACGTCGGGTACACCGCCGACAGAAACAGCGATGCCGGGAACACTGCCACGAGCATCACCGTCATCTGCGCGGCCGGCCGCCCGAGATCGAGCAGCGCCAGCCGGTACAGCAGCGTCAGCGCGGCAACGGTCGAAGCGAGCGAGATCGCGAGCCCGGCGAGGATCGCGTCGCCGGAAACGTGCGCGCCGAGACCGACGAGCAGCGGATACAACGGGAAGAAGTTCGCCGAAGCCGGGCTGAAGTACCCGTGGGCGGCGATCTGGAGATACCAGACGCTGTCCCACCGCGCCGCCGGGGAAAGGAGCGCTTTCAGCAGGCCGGAGTGGATAGGCGGCGTGACCCCAAAGGGATCTAGCAGGTGTCGCGCCGCGCCGTTCTCGCCGAAGATCGCGATCGTCCCGATCGCCGCCGCCCAGACGGTCAGCCGTGTGATTAGCGTCGCCCCGAGGGCCAGGCGGACGCCGTCGAAGTTTGCGTGCCGGATCCGTGCCGTGGTCCACTTTCCGCGGCCGCGCTGCGTGCCGACGCGATCCGGCGCCGGGAGTGCCTCGGCGGGGTCCATCATGCTGGCGGCATCGGCACGCGCCAGCGATATCTCAAGGATGCTTACGTTAAGAAGCCGCGGCGCTCAACCTCGCGCGCGCAACGGCGACACCTCCCGGGCCGATCGCGCCGCCGGCTCGGGAACGTAGTGGTTCCAGAACCACGCCATGTCCTCGGCGGTGAGGAACAGATCCGGACCACTCCCGTGTTCGCGGTAGGACGCGTTCGCCATGTCGTGGTCGACGACCGGGCAGACCAGCACCTGGAGCGCGAGCGCCGGCCCTCCGCGATCACGGGCCCGGGGCGCGCACACCGCGGCCATGTTCCCGCCGGCGCTGTCGCCGGCGATGATCAACGGGTCATTGCCGCTTTCGCCGGCCACGGCCCGGAGCGCGTCCCAGCAGTCCTCGAGCGGGGCGGGGAACGGATGTTCCGGTGCCCGCCTGTAGTCGACGGCGATCAGGCGGCAGCCGGAGCTGTTGGCCAGGATCCGGCCACTGCGGATGAAGGGCCATACTCTCTCCTGTCGGACGCACGGACGCGCGGAATCCTCCCACGCGTGGCGCGCACGACACAGACCTCCGTCACCGTACGATGTCGCGTCCACCTTGCGGATCCGCGCAGCGATACCGACCGCCATGCTGATGCTCGTGTGTGCCGCCTGCGGGGCGGGCGAGCATGCGAACGCGACGACGACCTCGTGCAACGGGTCGCCGGCATTGTGCTCGCGCCCGCTGAACGACGTGATCTTTCCGGGCACGCACAACTCGTTCGCGGCCTCGACCGAGCCTGGTTGGTACTTCGCGAATCAGACCTATCCGATCGCCCGTCAGCTCGAGGACGGCATACGGGCCTTCTTGATCGACATCCATTACGGCGTTTACGACCCGGCGACCGGACGGGTGCGGACGGATCTCACCGCCGAGGGATCGGATCAAAACAAGGTGGCGCAGCAGCTGCCGCCGAGCGCGCTGCGCGTCGCCGACCGAGTGGCAGGGGGTATCGGCCTCGGCAGGCTGAAGGGCAAGCCGCAGCCGTATCTCTGTCACACCCTGTGCGAGCTCGGCGCGGAGCCGCTCGGTCGCGAGCTGGGCGGGTTGGCGACCTTCCTCCGGGAGCATCGCGATCAGGTCGTCGTGGTGATCGTCGAGGACTACGTTCCGCCTTCGACGATCGAGCAGGCGTTCGCGACCGCACAGCTGACGAAATACGCGACGACGCTGAAGCGGGGCGTCCCACTGCCGACCCTCGGCGAACTCATCAAGAGCGGTCACCGGCTCGTGGTGTTCGCCGAGGAGAAAGGCGGCTCGCCGGCCTGGTACATGCCCGCGTTCTCGTTCATCCAGGACACCCCGCTCGGCGCGGTTCACCCGGGGCAGCTCAGCTGCGCTCGCTACCGGGGAGACGAGGACAGCCCGATGCTCCTGCTCAACCACTGGATCCCCCCGTTCCCTCCCAGCCCGACGGTCAACGCGCAGATCGGTCGCGCGGCGTTCCTTCGTGCCAGGATCCTTCGCTGCACGAGTGAGCGCCACACCTCGGGTGCGATCGTCGCGGTCGACTTCTACCAGCGCACCGCGGTCGTCAAGATCGCGCAGGAATTCAACTCGCGTTAGCCGCGTTTGACTGCCTGGAGCGTGTAACTATGAGGCAGTCTCCAGGGACGGTCGGTTAGCCGCCACTCACCGAGTGGGAGCTTGGTCATCTTTCCGGGCAGTGCCTCCCACGGGACGCTGTCTTGCTCAACAAGCATCGTCAGGTCCATCCCCGCGTCCATGAGCGCGGTCACGATCTCACCCAGGCCGTGATTCCACTCGTGGGTGATGTTGTGGGTGAACGTCGCGGCCGTTTCGACGTACGTGCCCGGGTAGTCGTAGACCATGGCCTCGTCGCGTTCGAAGTACGGATACTCGACCACGAGCTCGCCGTCCACGCGTTCATCCTCGAGCGTCCACAACATCGGGTGACCCTCGCGTAGAAACAGCCGCCCACCGGGAACAAGCAGTTCCGCGACGACCTTCGCCCACCTGACGATCGACGGCAACCAGCACAGCGCTCCGATACCGGTGAACACGAGATCGAACCGCGCCGAGCCCAGCGCGGCGACCGCGTCGTATACCTCGGCCTGAACGAACTCCACGTGCGGTCCCGCCCGCTCGGACAGCCGCCGCGCCTGCTCGAGCGACGCCGGAGAGAAATCCAGGCCGGTCATACCCGCACCCAGGCGGGCCAGCGAGATCGTGTCGGTTCCGATGTGACACTGCAGGTGGACGCCGCGCAGCCCGTGTATGTCACCGAGGCGCGGAAGGTCGAACCGAACGACGTCGCTCAGGAAGCTCGGGTCCTCGACGAACCGACCGACGGCGTAGTCGACCGAAGCGGCATGAGCCGGCGCCCGCTCATCCCATGACTCGCGGTTGAGCTCCACGTAACGATCGGCCATTCCAAAACTCTAACTCGGGCGCCGCCGGCGATCGACGGAGAGCGTGCTCGGGCCGACGTGCTCGTCGAGCCAGCCCGTGACCGGTGCCGCCGCGCGCCAGGTGTCGGCGACGAACCCGATCCCCTGGTCGCGCCCGATGCCGCGTCCGAACTTCAGCGTCGCGCCGAGCGAAAGGCTCTTGCGGCGCAGGAGCTCGATCCGCGCGTGGTCCTTGGGGTATCCGCGCGGAGCGGTCACGAGAGTCTGGCCCCACAGCTCGAGACCCGCCTCGCGCGCCTCCACCGTGAGGCCGGCCAGCTGCCCGCCGGCCGGGTCGGCATCGACCGCCTCGCGGTAGCGATCGAGCTGATCGCGGGCCATCACGTGATACCCGCTGCCCGCGACGAGGCCCCGCGCCGAGATCGACGCGTACAGCCCCTGGGCGGCGAGGCCGGAGCCGTACAGGACCCCGTAGGTGTTCGTCTTGTACGGCGACTTGTCCGGAGAGAAGCGGATGTCGCGGTTCTGGCGGAACATCTTCACCTCACCGCCGAACGTGGCGCCAAGCTCGGTCAGCAACGCGTCCATCTGATCGCGAATCGACTCCTCGAAGAAGGCCCGGCTGGCGGCGAAGTACGATTTGCTGTTGTCCGCCTCGAGCCCCGCGAACCACTTCTGGACCTTGGGGCCGAAGCCTTCGAACCTGGTCATGGGGCGATCATCTCAGGACGCACACAGCTCCGCCTCGGCGCGGGGACGCCGGCCGGTGGGTTGACGCCCGGGGCCACCGGTGAGATCCTAGTTAAGTGGTGGGTTAACAAGGGACCGCCGGGGGCCATCCGAAGCGGTTCGGACCGGAGGAGGGGCACATGACCGATTTACTCGAGAGGGCGGGGGTCACCCCGCGCAAGATCCACCGGTACGGGTGGAAGCCGTCACTGCCCGACGCACGTGACCACATCGCCGATGCGGCGGAGCTGCCCGTGCTCGACGAGGTCGACCCTCGCGCCGACCTCCCCGACGTGTTCGACCAGGGCCAGCTCGGGAGCTGCACCGCCAACGCGGTGGCGGCTGCGGTCGAGTACGACGCGAAGCTGAACGGAGCCGACCCGGGGTTCCTGTCGCGACTGTGGATCTATTACTACGAGCGAAAGTTCGAGGGCGCTCCGGCCGACCAGGACACGGGCGCCTATGGTCGCGACGGCCTCAAGGTGTGCCAGAAGCTGGGCGTCCCGCGCGAGGCGGATTGGCCGTACGACATCTCCAAGTTCTCCGACGAGCCTCCGGCGACCCTCGACCCGGAGGCCCACCAGCACCGCATCTCCAACTACCGGGTGGTTCCGCGAAACCTCGACACGATGCGCGCAGTGCTCTCCAACCGGCAGACGATCGCGCTCGGGTTCTCCGTGTACGAATCATTCGAATCGCAGCAGGTCGCCAAGACCGGCATCGTGCCGCTGCCGACTCGCAACGAGAAGCAGCTCGGCGGCCACGAGGTCCTGCTCGTCGGCTACCTGAAGGACGAGCCAAACTACGGGCTCGTGCGGAATTCGTGGGGCAGCGGGTGGGGGATCAAAGGCTACTTCCTGATGCCCTGGGCATACATCCTCGACGCCAACCTCGCCAGCGATTTCCGGACAATCCGCAGGCCCGCGGGGAAGTAACCGCGGGCCTGCGCACTCGCGTCAGGGCTTGTCCGGCAGGCCCGCGCGCCGGCGGTCAGGAGTTGACGTCGTTCAGCGCCCCGCACTCGGGGCACTCGATGAACACGCCAAACAGTTGCCCGTCGCTGACGCCTTCCGCCAGCACCACGGCGCAACCGCCGCACAGCAGACGATCCGGCCCGTCACCGCTGAACGCCATCTTCCCCTTTGGAGGGGCGTGGATGATCGCGCTGGACCGGGGAACCTCGTTGATGACGGTCAGTGTTTGATCGGCCATGGCGGAAACCTATCCGCCCGGGCGCGCCGCGGCAAGCTCCGATCACGACTCACGACCTTCGGTGACGCGGATCCGCAGATGACGAACATGTGCCGACAGGGCCAGGGCGCCCACGGCGATCGAGGGCTTAGGCGAGGACGGGCGCGGGCATCACCAGCGCGGTCCGCCCCAGCGCCGCACGGCCACGGGGCATGCCGGGACTTTCGTCCAGACGCGCGCGGCCGACTTAACCGCTCGCCCCCGGCTGCCGACTATCGAGCGAGGGATTCCATGCCAGACGCATTCGTCGCTCGCCAACCGATCTTCAACCCCAAGCTCGAGGTTGTCGGCTACGAGCTGCTGTTCCGCGGCGAGGGTTACGCCACCGACGCCGCGACGTTCGCCAACCCGGAGAGCGCCACCGCGACCGTGGTCCTGAACGCGCTCACCGAGCTCGACCTGGGCCGGCTCGTCGGCAACCGGACGGCTTGGATCAACGTCTCACGCGAATTCGTCGTCGGCGGACTTGCCCACGTCGTTCCTTCACACCTCGTCGGCTTCGAGATTCCCGAGACCGAGCGCTTCGACGACGAGATGGTCGGGGTGCTCCGCGACCTCAAGCACGAGGGCTACAAGCTCGCGCTCGACGACTTCCGCTACCGGCCGGACTCGGGGACGCTGCTCGAGCTGTTCGATGTGGTCAAGCTGAACGTCAACGAGCTCGGGCAGGACCGGTTCCGCGAGCTCGTCGAGCGGTTGAAGCCGTACGAGGGCAAGGTGATCGCCGAGAAGCTCTCCACCCAAGCCGATCACGAGTTCGCCGTCGAGGCCGGCTGCGACTTGTTCCAGGGGTACTTCTTCTGCCGGCCGGCGGTCGCATGCACCCGAGGCATCGCCGCCAACCGCCTGGCGCTCCTTCAGGTCGCCGCGGTGCTCAACGACCCAGCGGTCGAACTCGAGCAGATCGAGCAGCTGATCGCCCACGACGTCGCGCTCAGCTTCCGGCTGCTCCGATACGTCAACTCGGCGTTCTTCGGGCTCCGCGGCGACGTGAGGTCGATCGGCCAGGCACTGGCGCTGCTCGGGCTCGACAACATCCGGCGCTGGGCGACGTTGAGCGTGCTCGCCAGCATCGACGACAAGCCAACCGAGCTGACGCTAACGGCGTTGACTCGTGCGCGTTTCTCCGAGCTGGCCGGCGAGCCGCTCGGGATTGCCGGCCCGGCTGAGCTGTTCACGCTCGGGCTTTTCTCCGTGCTCGACGCGATGATGGACGCGCCGATGATCGATGTGATTGAGTCGCTCCCGCTCGCCGCCGAGATGCGCGAGGCCCTCATCGCCCACAAGGGCAAGCGCGGCCTGCTGCTCGAGTCCGTGACGGCGCTCGAGACCGGCGAGGTCAGTGACATGCCGCAGGTCGTCGACGGCGCCGGCGAGCTGTACCTCGAGTCGATGATGTGGGCGAACAGCGCCGCCGAGTCGCTCTTCGGTGCGGCCGCCCCGGTCGAGCAGACGAAGAGCACGCCGCCGCCGGTCTCCCACCCGGCCCCCGTGGCTGCCGTTCTCGATCCAAGTCCGGTGCAAGACGCCCCGGTCGAGCCTACGGAGAAGCGCGGAGCTGTCGCCCGCGTGCTCGCGAGGCTGTTCGGCTGGTTCCCGCGCCGCGCCAGCCACGAGCCGGCCTGAGCGCGCGTCAGCTCGGAAACGCGTCGCGCAGCGCGCGCTCGGTCGACCAGAACGCGAGCTCGTTCCACGGGAGATCGCCCCGGTCAAACGCGCGAACCTCGACCGCCTCGGGCGAGGTGTGCGGCGGCCCCAACGCCCGCGCGCGGTAGACGATCAGAATCACGCGGTCCTCGGGGCGGGAGTAGACGCCCACGAGCCCGTCGACCTCGATCTCCATGCCAAGTTCCTCGACGGTCTCCCGGCTTGCCGCCGCCACCACCGACTCGCCGAGCTCGACGAAGCCGCCGGGGAACGTCCACAGCCCCTGACTGGGCTCGAACCCGCGACGCAGGAGGATCACCCTGCCCTCATCATCGACAGGGATGGCGCCGGCGACGGGCTTCGGGTTGTAGTAGGCCTCGTACCCGCAGTGCGGGCAGGTGATCCGTTGCGGGAACTCGACCTCCGCGGGCTGACCACATCTCGGGCAGAAACGTGCCTCGGCCAGCGCGGGGTTCAGCGACGTTTCCACCCGTGCGATGCTACGGCCGTCGTGGTGGTGAGGTTCGGTGAGCGTGAGATCCCGCACGAAGAGCTGACGGCGCAGGCCGCCAAGATCGCGGGCGCCCTCGGCGATGCCGGCGTGGCACACGGCGACCGGGTTGCGATCGTGCTCCGCAACGAACCGACGTTCCTCGCGCTCAGCGCCGCGTGCTCGCAGATGGGTGCGGTCGCGGTGCCGATCAACTGGCACGCGCGCGGCCGCGAGCTCCGGCACGTGCTGTCGCACTCGGGCGCGCGCGTCGTGTTCGTCCACTCCGATCTGATCGCCACCGTCGAGCAGGAGCTGCTCGGAGGCATCTCGCTGATCGAGGTCCCGGTGCCTCCCGAGACCGCGGCGCATTACGGTGACACGCCGGCCACCGGCCGCCATCCTCTCATCGGCGATTGGCTCGCGGGTGCGACGCCGTGCTCCGAGCCGGCCGAGAGCGCACGGATGAGCCTGATCTACACCTCGGGCACCACCGGCCTGGCCAAGGGCGTGCTGCGCGAGGCTATGACCGCAGAACAGTCGCAACAGGTCGCGGCGACGACGCTGGCGGCGATGGGGCTGCGGCCGGGCATGCGAACGCTTGTCACCGCGCCCATGTATCACGCGGCGCCGAATGCACAGGCCGTGTTCGCGCTGGCTCTCGGTATCGAGCTGACGATCATGCCCCGGTTCTCTGGGCAGGAGTTCCTGGCGCTCATCGAAACGCAGCGGATCACGCACGCGCAGGTCGTCCCGACGATGTTCGTGCGGCTGCTCGAGCTCCCGGACGAGGTCCGGGCGCGCTACGACGTCAGCTCACTAGAGTGCGTCGTCCACGCGGCCGCCCCGTGTCCCATCCACGTCAAGCGGCGCATGATCGAGTGGTTCGGGCCGGTGATCCTCGAGTACTACGGCGCCACCGAGATTGGGATCGTCGTCGCCTGCGACAGCCGTGAATGGCTCGCTCACGAGGGCACCGTCGGCAAGCCGGTGGGGAACGCCGACATCCACGTGTTCGCTCCCGATCGCGAGTTGCTCGCCACGGGCGAAACCGGGGAGGTGTACATCCGCCCGCCGGGATACTGGCCGGGCTTCACTTACCTCGACCAGGAGGAGCGGCGCCGCGAGATCGATCGCGATGGCTACATCACGATCGGCGACATCGGCCGGGTCGACGAGGACGGGTTCCTGCATCTGTCCGATCGCGCCCGCGACATGGTCATCTCGGGCGGGGCGAACATCTACCCAGCCGAGATCGAGGCCTGCCTGCTGGAGCTCGAAGGCATCCGCGACGTGGCCGTGTTCGGGATCCCCGACGAGCGGTTCGGCGAGGCGCTCGCGGCGCATGTCGAGGCCGACCCCAGCGCGGGCCTCACCGACGCGGCGATCCGCGACCACGTCCGCGCCCGGCTCGCCGGATTCAAGGTGCCGAAGCTGGTCGTGTTCGACGACCATCTGCCGCGCGAGGAGACCGGCAAGATCTTCAAGCGCCGTATCCGCCAGCGCTATTGGCAGGAGGCCGGCCGCAACATTTGAAGGCGGCGTCGCGTACGGGCGGTATGGTCGCGGCTGAGAGACAATGGGCCATCGCGAAAACGAGCCGCGCGAACTGCGCGAGAGCAGGGTCGGCGAGTTCGAGCGAGCGTTTTCCGCCGCGCTCCTCGCCGGTGACGAGATCGCGGCCGAGACGACGATCCGCGAGGCGATGGACGCCAAGCTGACCACTGCGGACATCGACGAGCGGATCATCGCCCCGGCGCTGTGGCTGATGGGCGAGTTGTGGGAGCGAGGCGAGATCTCCGTCGCCGACGAGCACCTCGGCACCGAGATCGCGATGCGCGTGCTCGCGCTCCAGCGCGAGGCCGAGCGCGTCGCTCAGGCGCGCCGTGGGCATAAAGTGATGCTCGCGACGCCCGCCGGCGAGCGCCACGTCGTTGCCCTGCGGATGGTGAGCAACCTCCTCAGCGGGGCCGGCTACTGGATCGTGATGCTCGGTGAGGACGTCCCAGCGGAGGCGCTCGTCGCGAGCGTGACGCGCCACCGGCCGGACGTCATCTGCCTGAGCTCGACGATGCCCGCGCTGTCGGGCGAGGTGCTCGAGTCGGTCCTGGCGGTCCAGAAGGCGTATCCGACGGCGCAGTTCGTGATCGGCGGCCGCGGCCTCGCTCTCGGCAGCCAGTTGCGATCCCAGGCCGGGGTCCTGATCTGCCGGCGCGTGTCCGAGGTCGTCGAGGCCGTCGATGCCAGGGTCAAGCGCGCGGAGCTGAACTGACGGACGCCTGCATGGACGCGACCGCGGCCACCAACTGGGTCGGAAACTATGCCTACCGAGCGGGGGCGGTTATGTCCCCGCGACCGCCATGGCCACGGCCAGAGCCCCCCACCCGTTGGCGGCCACTCGGGCGAAACGCCGGAGCCACGACCATCAGCACGAACGGGGCAACTAGCGGAGACAGGAGCACGACGAGCAACGCGAACCGTGAGCTCCGGACCGCCACGCTCGGCTTTCTCTCCGGTATACACGAATCGTACCTCCGCCGGTCAGAGCTCGATCGTGGTTCCGACCGCGCACTGGACGAACTCGTCCGGGAACCGACCGGCAAGCCGGTGAACGGCCTTCCATCCCGTGCAATGCGCCGGCACGAGCAGCGAGGGCGCCGTCGTGGCGAGCGCCTCGACGGTCGGGTCGATGATCGGCTCGAACATCGGCCCGCTCAGGTGAAAGCCGCCGACGATCGCCGCGATCCTGCGCTCGCCGGTCAGCTTCTGCGCGTAGCGCACGGTGTTCACGATGCCGGCGTGGCCGCAACCACTCAACACCAGCAGGCCCTCGTCGCGAACCCGGACCACGAGCGCCTGGTCGTCGAGGATCAGCGGATCGGGCTCCCACTGGCCCTCTCGCCTGGCCTCGTGTCCCCGAAAACCGGTCTCGAACTCGCTCGTTCGATCGACCTCGCCGGTCACCAGCGCACAGCCGTCGAGCACGAACGACGGCTGTCGCTCTTCGGTGATCTCAAATCCCATCCCCTCGAGCGCGAAGCGGCTGGTCGCGGGCAGCTCTGCGGGATCGAGACCAGGAAAGCGGATCCGGCGACGGCTCCAGAACTCAGGGTGGATCGTCACCGGCAGTCGCGTCCGCCCGAGCGTGCGCACGAGTCCCTCCATCCCCGTGACGTGGTCCCAGTGCCCGTGACTGAGCACGATCACCTCGATCTCACCGGGGGAAATGCCCAGCCTGCGCATGTTCTCGACCATTCCGTCCGGAGACACCCCGGTGTCGAACAACAGGGTGCGCTCGCGGTCGCCGCGTCGCAGACGCACGAGCGCCGAGAATCCCGGCTCGGCGATCAGCGCATCCGGCACGCCCCGCTCCGGGCTCGTGCGCGCGGCGGCCCGCGGGATCGCACCTGCGAGCGCCTTCGGCCAGTTGATCCGCGCGATCCCCTCCTGGTCGACCAGCAGCGGGTCGGTCAGATTGTCGACGAGGATCGTCAGCTCGACCCGATCGACCGGCTCGAGTTCGATCATCGCCGGGCACGACCTCCGGCGCCCCAGTAGAACGGACCGCTGGTCGCCTTCACCACGATGTCCCAGCCGAGCCGCCGGAGCTCGACCTCGAGCTCGGCGGGAGCGTGCGGAACCTTGACCAGCCGGTAGGCGGTGCCGTCCCCGGCGGTCCGGCGAATCGTGGTCGAATGCGGACCCTCGATCAGCTCCTCCTCAGTCCGGTGACCGTCGTCGACGAACAGGACGCGACCTCCCGGCTTGAGCGCCGCCGCCACGGTCGACCAGAACGTCTCGAACCGCTCGAGAGGCACGTGCGACAGCCAGAAGCCGAAGAATACGCAGTCGTATCGCCGATCCGGCGTCCACTCGAACAGGTCGGCCTCGACGAATCGCACGCGCGGGTCGGTGACCTTTGTGCGCGCGAACGCGAGCATCTCGGGCGCGGCATCGACCGCGGTCAGGGTGGTCGCTCCGGGCAACAGCGACTCGGTCCAGGTGCCGGGGCCGCACGCGAGCTCGAGCACGTCGCCGGCCGCCGCAAACACGGCGAGCGCAGCCGACAGCTCCTGCGAGGCGGCACGCACCTCACTCTCGAGGACCCCGGGGACCCCGAGGTCGCTGAACTCCGGAGCGACGGCTCGGTAATACGCCCGCTGCTCGGCGAGAAGAGGGTCGGGCACCCTCCGCATCGTAACCGCGAGCCCCCGGGCGCGCATAGACTCCCGCGGCGTGTTGCCCGGAATTGAGCACAGCCTGCGCGTCCAGCTTCGGTGGCGGGACATGGACATGCTCGGCCACCTGAATCAGTCCGTCTATCACGAGTTGATCGAGGAGGGTCGGATCGCGCTGATCGCCGAGCTGATGCGTCGCGCCGGCAATGAGCACGGACACGGGGGCTACGTGCTCGCGCACGTGGATCTCGACCATCACGCCGAGGTGCGCAAGGACCACGGCGAGGTCGACGTCGTCATGCGCCTCGCGCGCGTTGGGACCTCGAGCATCCAGCTCGAACACGACATACGGCTGCCGGACGGCAGGGTTGCGGCGTCCGGAAAGTCGGTCCTCGTCGCATGGGACCCGGTCACGCGGGCCAAGCGACCGCTGTCCGACGCCGAGCGCGCCGCGCTGTCCTGACCGGGGTTCCGCCGACTCAGCGCAGCAGCCAGAAGATCTCGGTTTCGAGCTCGTTCGGGTCCTCGCGCCAGTGGCCGTAGATCTCCCACCGCGGCCCGGCCAGATCCCGCCCCTCGGCCGCGGTCGGCGCGACCGCAGACGAACCCGTAGACCTGGTCGAGCAACCGTCCCCACAGGGTCGGGAACTCATCCCAGGTCGTCGTCCGCGCGACCACGGCGGTCGGGCGCGGATCGACCGTCACGATCGTCGGCGGGCTGTTCGGCACGCGCGCAATCTAACCGCCGGCGGCTCACCAGAGCGAAAGGCCGAACCCGCCGTCGACGCGGATCAACGCACCGTTCAAATACGCGGCAGCCGGAGACAGCAGGAAGCTGACGACGCCGGCAAGCTCCTCGGGCGCCGCGAAGCGCCCTAGCGGGATCCGCGCGACCGCGGACTCCCGGACCTGCGCGGGCATCGCGAGAACCTTCGGCGTGGCGACGAACCCGGGCATGACGACGTTGCAGCGAATGCCCCGCTCCGCCCATTCGGCCGCCAGCGTCCGCGCCACCCCGATTAGCCCGGCCTTCGACGCGCTGTACGCGACCTGGCGCGAGACTCCGACTTCCGCCGCGACCGAGGAGATCAGCACGATCCTCCCGTCGCCCGACGCGACAAGCGCGTCAAACGCGGCCTGGGCCAGGACGAACGCGCCGTCGAGGTTGGTCTCGATGTCCTTGCGCCAGGCCTCGTCGGAGAACCGTTCGGCGCGGTCGATCGTGTCGACGACCCCGGCGCCGGCGACGACCGCGTCGCACCCGCCGAGCTCCCCGATCGCACGAGCGACGCCGTCGCGGACCGCACCCGGGTCGCGGACGTCGAACGTCGCGGTGGCGGCTGCACCGGGTACGTCGTCGACCGGCGCGCCCGGACCGTCGCAGGCAGCGACGGCGCAGCCGCCGTGAGCGAGCGCTGCGACGATCGCGCGGCCGATCCCGCCCGCCGCGCCCGTCACGATCACGCGCCGGTCGCCCGGCGCCGTGCTAAGCGGTAACGCTGCCACCGCCCTAGAACGTATCGACGATCGGGAAGTCCGCGATCGCGTCGAGGCAGGCATCGACGTACAGCGTCACCCCGACGTGCCCGTGAACAACATGTGGCGACCGCGGCCGAGCCCGGCCCGGTCGGACTCCACGCCCGCCTGCTTGACGTACGCTACGAGGCCTGAATCGTCCTGGTTGGCTTGACGCCTCGGAGCTCCGCATCGGCCTCGGCTGCATGCGCATGTCAACCGACTCCGACCCCGACGAGGCTCTCGCCCACGAGACGATCGCCGCCGCGCTCGCCGCCGGTGTGACGGTGTTCGACACCGCGCACGCGTACGGTCGCGGCGAGGCCGAGCTCGGCCACAACGAGCGCCTGCTCGCCGCCGCGCTGCGGAGCGCCGGCGCCGAGCTGAGCGCTCGGATCGTGACCAAGGGCGGGATGACGCGACCCGCGAGCGGGTGGGTCGCCGACGGCCGCGCGAAGACGATCCTGCGCGACTGCGAGGCGAGCCTCGTCGCGCTCGGCGGCCTGCCGATCGACCTGTACCTGATCCACGCACCGGACCCACGGACCCCATGGCGAACCTCCGTGCGGGCGCTAGACCGGCTGCTCGATCAACGCCTGATCCGTCACGCCGGACTGTCGAACGTCAACCGCCGCCAGCTCGACGAGGCCCTCGACCTCGTCCCGGTCACCGCCGTCGAGGTCGCGCTCGGTCCGCATGACGACCGTGCGATCCGCGGCGGGATCGTGGAGCGCTGCGAGGAGCTGGGCATCGCGGTGATCGCGCACTCCCCACTCGGCTCTCCCCGACGCGCGGGCGCGCTCGGCGGCCGGCACGGTGCGCTGGCCGAGGTCGCGGACGCACTCGGGGCGACACCGGCCGAGGTGGCACTCGCGTGGCTGCTCGACGTGTCGCCCGTCGTTGTCCCGATCCCGGGCGCGCGCCGCCCGGAAACCGCGCGCTCAGCCGTGCGTGCGGCCGGGCTGACTCTCGATCCCGCCACCCGTGATGTCCTCGTGCGGGCGCTCGGCGGCGTCCGCCGGCCGGCGCCCGATGAGCGACCTGCGGCGTCGCCCGGCGGCGAGGTCGTGCTCGTCATGGGCATCCCCGGCGCCGGCAAGAGCCTGGTGGCGGCTGACTACGTCGCGCGCGGCTACGTTCGCCTGAATCGCGACGAGCGCGGAGGCGCGCTCCGTGACCTGGCGGACGCCCTGGACCACGAGCTCTCGTCGGGCGTGCGCAAGATCGTTCTCGACAACACCTATCTCAGCCGCGCCGCGCGCAGCTACGTGGTCGAGGCCGCGGCTCGCCACGGAATCGCGACGCGCTGCGTCTGGCTCGACACGCCGCTGGCGATCGCCCAGGTCAACCTGGTCGAGCGCATGCTCGACCGGTTCGGCACGCTCCCGTCCCCGGACGAGCTGCGCGAGCTCGCGCGCCGTCACCCGGGGGTGCTCACGCCGACGTCGCAGATGCGCACGGTCCGCGAGCTCGAGCCCCCGTCGATCGACGAGGGCTTCACGAGTATGGAGACGATCGAGTTCGAGCGCCGCCGCTCGGATGGTCGCGGAAGGGCAGGAGTGTTCGTCGCGGCCTCGGTGCTCGAGCAGCCGAGCCGGGAGGACGCGCTCGCCCAAGGCGATCCGGGCGCGCCGCACCTCGTGTTCGACTGGGGTCCGGGCGCCTCGATGGAGTCGCTCGACCCGTGCGTGGCGAGCCTGGCGTCGGCGGTTCCTGGCCCAGTCGAAGGCGCGTTGTGTCCGCACGCGGGCGGGCCACCTACGTGCTGGTGCCGTCCGCCGCTCCCGGGGCTCCCGCTCGCGTTCGCGCGAGCACGCGGACTCGACCCGGCCAGCTCGATCGTGATCGGGACCGGGCCGGCGCATCGCCAGCTTGCCGGCGCCCTCGGCGCTCGCTACGTGACCTGCTGAACGCCGTACGATTGCGCCGTGGGCTTCTTCGGAAGACGACGGGCCCCGGACCGGGAGCACGCGACAGGCGTTACGACGGCCCTGGTCGTCGAGGCGTCCGCGCCGCCCGAGGGCGGCCCGAGCGTCGGACCGGGGTCGAACGGCCCGGTGCGCGTCCTCGCCGACTTCGGCTCGGGCCGGCGCGTGCACGACGGGACGGTCCGGATGACCGAGTCGCACTGGCTCGTGCCCGGGATGGAGCTCGACGTGACTTACGATACGGAACGTCCGGAACGGCGGTTCGAGGTCGTTTGGGAGTCGGTGCCGAGCATGGAGGCGCGCGCCGCGGCGAACGACCCGGCGCTCGCGGATCCGATTGCCGCCCGGCGGAAGGTCGCGCACGCGCTCGGCTTGACCCGCGGCGACACGGGTTCCGCCCGGACCGAGCGGTTCGAGCGCGCGCTCGAGGATGCTTCGACGCGGTCGGCACCGGCCGGCAGGCTCCGCGCGGTGGCGCTTATCGCGACGATCCGCGGCCGGCGGAAGATCGTCGGCGATGCGGACAACGCGGCCACCCACGACCAGGTCACGTATCGGCGTCCCAGCGCCGCCGTGCTCGCGGTCAACATACCCGGGAAGGCGCCGTATGCCGTCTACCTGCCGCGGTTCAAATGCGAAGTCGACCTGCTCGAGCCGCTCTGGATGCCGTTGCCGGCGCTCGTGTCCGCCGGCGATCCGAGCGACGTCGAGATCCTCTGGAACGAGGTCCCGGGACACGACGCGCAACTCGCGGACCGGATCGCGGGCTCGCGCGCCGCCCAGCAGGCCCGGACGGCCGAGGTCGATGCGTTCGCCGCTGGGGCGCGTCCCGACCCGGCACAGATGCAGCAGGTCGCCGCCGACAGCGCCAGGCGCGCGCTTCAGTACGTCAAGGACCCCGCGATGCGAAAGCTCCTGATCGACCAGTACCGCGCCGCCGGAATCGACGTCGGCGAGGACACCTGACGCCCGCCACCTCGACCTCCCGATGCGCGTGCTCGCGGTGGCCGACGTGTACCACTGACGGCGGACCGCCCGTACCGCGGTCCGCTGCCCGTCGAGGAGGCGCTCGCGATCATCGACCGAGACGTCCCGAACAAGCTCGATGCGGATGCGCGACGCGCGCTGGAGGTCTTTGCCGGTCGATCGACCGTGAGCGCCGGCCCCGTCGGGGCGGTGCTCAGCCGGTAATCGTCGCCTCGGCCGGCGCCCATGGGACGACGACGGCCTCGGCCTTTCCGACCCGGACCTGTGTCACAAACTCCTCGGGGTCGCTGCCGTTCCGCGCCGCGCGGCGGCTGATCCACAGGCGGAGCGGCTTGCGGCGCTCGGAACGGTCGCGCAACCGGCGAACCTGAACCTCAGAAGGAGTGGTTGTAGCCATCATGCTGCCTCCAGTTCGAACGAAACGGGGTCATCCTCGCGCAGCTCCACGACCTCGGCCGCACGCGCCCGGGGCCGCAGCCACACGAGCGCGATCAGGGCCCCGATGACGACGGCGCCGGCGCCGATCGCCCACGCCAGGTGAAAGCCTCCGGTGAGCGCCTGGACGTGATGCTCGCCTAGACCGGCCAGCACCTTCGTGCGCTCCGCCGCCACCGTGCCGAGCGCCGCGATCCCGATCGCCGCCGAGATCTGGAGCGAGGCGTTGACGATCCCGGACGCGAGCCCGGCGTCCGCGAGCGGGACCTCGGCCATCGCGATCGTCATCAGCGGCAGGAACGACATCCCTGCGCCGAGGCCGAGCAGCGCGAACGGCGCCGCGATGGTCGGGAAGTAGCTCGCATCCGCCGGCAGCTGCGAGAGCAGCACCAGCGCGCCCGCGATCGCGGCGAGGCCCACCAGCAGGACCCGGAGCGGCCCGAACCGGCCCATCAACCGGGCGGTCACGCCCACCGACATGACGCCCATGATCAGCGTCAGCGGCAGGAACGCGAGCCCGGTCTCGAGCGCGCCGTAGCCGCGCACGTGCTGGAGGTAGAGCACTCCGAGCAGGAACGTCGAGAACATCCCGGTCACCAGGAACGCGCGCACGACGCTCGACGCGGCAAGCCCCGGAACCCGCAGGATCCGGAGCGGGAACATCGGGTTCGCCAAGCGGGACTCGACCGCTACGAACATCGCGAGCAGCGCGAGCGACGCGGCGCCGAACCCGAGCGTGTGGGCCGAGAGCCAGCCGTACTCGGTGGCCTTGACGATCGCGTAGACGCCGAGCATCAGCGACACGGTCACGAGCAGCGCGCCGATCACGTCGACGCCCTGACCGAGTCCGGGCCGGGCGGTCTCGCTGATCAAGGCCCGGCCGAGGAGGAACGTCACGATCCCGATCGGCACGTTGATGAAGAAGATCCAGTGCCAGCTCAGCGACTGCGTGAGCACGCCGCCGGCGAGCAGGCCGATCGAGCCGCCGCTCGAGACGATGAACGTGTAGACGCTCATCGCGATCGCCCGCTCGGACGGCCTCGGGAACTCGGTGATCAGCAGCGCGAGCACCGCGGCGGATGCGACCGCGCCGCCGAGACCCTGGATGAACCGCGCGACGATCAGCAGGATCTGATCGTCGGCGATCCCGCACGCCATCGAGGCAAGCGTGAACACGACGAGGCCGGACAGGAACATGCGCTTGCGCCCGAGCAGGTCGCCGAGTCGCCCCGCCAGGAGCAGGAAGCTCCCGAACGCGATCATGTACGCGTCGATCACCCACGCCAGGTTCGCCTGCGAGAAGCCAAGGTCGCGCTGCATCGACGGGAGCGCGACGTTCACGATCGTCGCGTCGAGCACCATCATCAGCTGACCCATGCACACCACTGCGAGAGCGACCCACCTGCGCCGTTCTCCAATAATTAGACTATTGATAGTGATCATCCCCTCTCTAAAGCTTGTCGCTGTTCGCTTGATGATCACTGTATCATGGACTATCATTAGCTGCAAGATGATAATCCTGATACCCTGCAAATCGCGATGGCTGTAGACACCTCGCCCGGGACTGCGGTCATGTTGCTGCGGCTGGCAAAGGTCATCCACAAGCGCAGCACCGAGGAGCGACTGGGCATAAAGCTCCGGCAGCTGATGCTTCTCAGCTACCTACGTTGGGGCGCACCCGCGCTTCAACAGCAGTTGTGCGAGGCCCTCTGGATCGACCCGAACAACTGCGTCCTTCTCCTCAACGAGATGGAGGACATGGGGTACGTCGAGCGCCGGCGCGACGCCGCCGACCGGCGCCGCCACGTCGTCGACATCACCGAGAAGGGCCGTAAGGCCCTCGAGCGCGCGGAGCGCGCCCAGGAGGAGATCGGCGACGAGCTCCTGTCCCCGCTCAGCGATGAGGAGCGCGCCACGCTCCAGTCGCTGCTGAGCCGCGTCGTCACCTGAGCGACGTCCCGCCGGCCTCTGCATGCCAGACACCGACCGCGTGCGCCGGGCCGTGCTCGTGACCGGCGCCTCCCGGGGCATCGGCGCCGCGATCGCCGCCGCGTTCGCCGAGGCCGGCGATCGTGTGGCCGTCCATTACGGCACGCGTCGTGAACAGGCGGTCAACGTGCAGGAGTCGTTGCCGGGCGACGGCCATCTCGCGGTCGGCGCCGACTTGATCGACGCCGGCACGGTCCGCCGGATGGTCGACGACGTCGCCGAGGCGCTCGGCGGGATCGACGTGCTCGTCAACAACGCCGGGATCTTCGAGCCGCACCCGATCACGGACACCTCCTACTGGGAGTGGCAGGAGTCGTGGCGGCGGACGCTGGGGGTCAACCTGATCGGCGCCGCCAACGTGACCTGGTGCGTCGTGCAGCACATGGGCGGCGGTGGGCGGATCGTCAACGTCGCCTCGCGCGGCGCGTTTCGGGGTGAACCCGATCAACCCGGATACGGCGCCAGCAAGGCGGGCCTGATCGCATTCGGCCAGTCACTGGCGCGCGCGCTCGGGCCGCGCGGGATCTCGGTCACCGCGGTCGCCCCCGGGTTCACCGAGACCGACATGGCCGCTAGCGAGCTCGAAGGCGAGCGCGGCGAGATCCGGCGCGCCGAGAGCCCACTCGGGCGCGTCGCCACGCCCCAACAGGTGGCCGCCGCCGTCCTGTACCTCGCGTCGCCACAGGCCGAGATGGCGTCCGGCACCGTCCTCGACGTCAACGGGGCTTCGTACCTTCGGATGTGAACCCCAACGTCCAATTCGCTGCTCCACGGCCGGCGAGCTTGCAGTTCCCCGCCACCATGGCCTGAAATCGCAATCTCGCCGGATGCAACCTGTCGAGTTGGACGTCAGGGGCCATCGCCGGCGGCGACGCTGGCACGGAGCAGCGCCCTCATGTCCGCCAGCGGGCCCAGGTGGGCGAGCTTGTCGGGGTTGACCACCGAATTGATCCCATGGATCTCGCCGCCGCCGATCTCGAGTTCCCACACGCCTAACAGCAGGCTGTCGCCATCGAGCAGCAACGCGCCGGGCATACTGTTGACCTCGACCTCCCGCAGCGACGCGCCGGCAATGCGGGCGCCGAGCTTGACCCAGGTCAACAGCGTGTTCGCGACCCGGCTCCGGCCCGCCAGCGGGCGGCCGAGCGCGGGCACCTTGCCGCCGCCGTCGCCCGTGAGCACGACGTCGTGAGCAAGCAGCGCCTCCAGTCCGGCCAGATCCCCATCCGTGACCGCGGCGAAGAACCGCTTGGCGAGCTCGTCGCGCTGCTCGCGCGAGGTCTGAAAGCGAGGACGCCCCGCCTCGACACGAGCCCGCGCCCGCGTCGCGAGCTGGCGGACGTTGTCCTCGTTCTTGCCGACGATCTCGGCGATCTCGCCGTAGCCGTAGTCGAACACATCGCGCAGCAGCAGCACCGCGCGCTGCTCGGGAGAGAGCGTCTCGAGCAGGACCAGCATCGCCATCGAGAGTGAGTCGGCGATCTCGGCGTGTTGGGCGGGGTCGTCGAGGCTGTCGGTGAGGACCGGCTCCGGGAGCCACTCCCCCACGTAGCGTTCCCGGCGCGCCCGAGCCGAACGGAGCTCGTCGATCGCCAAGCGCGTCGTGATCGTCGCCACGAACGCGCGCGGCGAGTCGATCCGCTCGCCGTCCTCGATCGCGCGGTGGACGCGAAGCAGCGCCTCCTGAACGATGTCCTCGGCCTCGGCGACGCTGCCCAGCATCCTGTAGGCGATCGCGAACGACGTCGGACGCAGCTCGTCGAGCAGGTCCTCGCTCGAGCGAGGGTTCGAGCTCATGCCGCGAATCCTTCCCGCCAGCTCGGGTGCCTGGGCTCCCAGCCGAGCTCGCGCTTGGCCTTGGCGTTCGATGCGCCGCGGATCTCGGTCATCATCACGATCGCCGTTTCCCCGGCGAGCACCCGTCCGACCAGCCTCGGCACGCGCCACGGCTTCGGCGCGCCGATCGCCTGCGCCAGCGCCGGCAGCCAGTCGGAGACCGCGGCGGGTTCGTCATCGACGACGTTGTAGATCCCGCGCTTACCGTTCTCGACCGCCGCCACAGTCGCCTCGGCCGCATCGCCGATATGCACGAACGACCACACGCCGGCCCCGTCGCCGACCACCGGGAACTTGCGCTTGTGCACCATCTCGAACTCGGGACCACCTGGAGACAGGCCTGTGCCCGGACCATAGAACCCGCCATATCGAAGCACGATGCCCTCGGTCCAGTCGGCGCCCGTCACCGCCTCCTCGACGTGCCGGATCGCGGCGAGCGACTCGCGCATTTCGCGCGCGGGGGTCGGGTCGAGCGGATCGTCCTCGGTCTTGACCGGGCCGCCGGTCCGAGCGTATGGCCAGCCCGTGTAGCTCTGGGCGACGAACCGCTTCACCCCGACTGCACGCCCGGCTGACAGCAGGTGATCCGTGCCCTCGGTCCTCAGCCGGTTGGTCATCGCAAAGCTGCGGTCGAAGTGCCGCAGGTCGAACTCCGCGATCGAGGTCAGCTCGTGGACGATCACATCGGGCTGCGCCCGGGCGACGGCCTGCGCGACCTGGTCGGGGTCGAGCGCGTCGACGACCACCGGCGTGGCGCCGAGATCCCACAGAACGGCCTCCTTGTCCTCACTCCGCGTAGTGCCGACGACGCGGTGGCCGGCGGCGATCAGCCGGGGGACCAGCTGCTTGCCCATTGCGCCCGTGGCGCCTGCAACGAAGATTTTCATGTTCGGCTCCTCGTACTCGATTGCACCAGTTCAGACGAGGTAGCCGCGGCGGCTGTGACAGCCGCTCCGCCTGCGGTCAGTTGCCGTCGCCGAGCGCTGTCCGCAGCCCGGCCAGGTCGGCCGACCCGAACACCACCCGGTTCCGGGTGGCGACGTAGACGAGGTCGAGGTCGACGCCGGCCTTGGCGATCTTCCGCGTGAGGTCGGCCAGCACTCCGGGGCGGTCCTCGACGTCGATCACGACCACCTCGCGCTCGCGGCTGACCGCGAGATGCGAGATCGCCAGCGAGTGCCTGGCCGCCTCGGCGTGCGGGACGAGGATGTGCATCTCCGCACGTTCGCCGGTCCCTATGCACGTGGCCGCCGCGATGTTCACGCCCGCGTCGCTGATCGCCGCGGCGACCTGCGCGAGCGCTCCGGGGGTGTTCTCGATGTCGATGACGAGGTCGAACGCCATGCCCGTGCGCTGGCAGCCTAACCGGTGTGGTGTGCCGGTGGCGACCGGCCTCAGAAGACGTCCGGCGCCGGCCCCGCGCGGGGCTCGCCGAAGCTCGCGTACGTCTCGCGCGCCGAGGTCGACTCGTCCGGCACGCCGGCCCCGCGGCGGGTAGCGGCCGGCTCGACCGGGTAGCGCGCGCTGCCCTTCTCCTTGCGGGCGCCCACCGCGAAGATCAGCGTCGGCTCATCGCCGGCGGCGACGATCGTGTGGGGAGTGCGCGGCGGGCAGTGGACCAGGTCCCACGGCTCGAGCGCACGCTCCTCCGCCTCGATGATCAGGGTCCCGCGACCGCGCAGGATGAGGAAATCCTCCTGCCCCGCCTCGTGGTGGTACAGCGACATCGGCTTGCCGGGCTGGATCCAGTACAGACCGACCCCGAGGTCGTCGAAGTGGGCCTCCCCCTCGCCGCCGAACCGGCACACCGCGCGCATGTCGTTGTGCATCCACCGGGCGTCGCGCGCATTGACCACGAACCACCCGCCGGTGACGGGGACGCCTTGCTGGAGTCTGGCCTCGGTCACGCCGGCACGGCCACGACCTGCTCGCCGGTGATCGCCTCGAGCGCCTCCCGGAGCGCGGCGACGCGCTCGGCGCCGAAGCGCTCGGCCCATTCCTGCTCGAGCTCGTCGATGAGCCCGACGCCGAGCGCCTGCGCATCGCGTCCGCGCTCGGTCAAGCGGATGATCTTCGCCCGGCCGTCTGTCGGGTCGGGAACACGCTCGACATAGCCTCGCTGCTCGAGGTCGCTCGTGACCTCGCCCACCGACTGCTTGGTCATGCGAGCTCGCTCGGCGAGCTCCGTGAGACGGGTCCCTTCGGGGTCGATGTTGCCGAACACGCACCCGTGGCTGATCCGAATGTCGTTGTACGACGTGTCCGCCAGACGCCGTTCCAGTCCCTCGCAGAAATCGTCGAAAGCGATGCTGAGCAGGCGAATCATCAACGGCGGGCGCGATATGTCTTGATCGATTGACATTTCGTCAGGACTCCTGATAAGGTGGACAGACAATTCGGAAGCCTTACAAGGTTGCCTGACAAGTTTAGCAGCTTACGGTGTGAAAGCGGAGGTATCTCAAGATGTCTAGAAAGTGGTGGACCCTTTTGGCGGTGAGCGTCGGCACCTTCATGTTGCTGCTCGACATCACCGTCGTTAACACGGCGCTCCCATCGATCGAAAAGGACCTGTCGGCGAGCTTCACCGACGTGCAGTGGGTGATCGACGCCTACACGCTGTCGCTCGCGGCGGTCGTGCTCACCGCCGGCTCGCTGGCGGATCGCCTCGGGCGGAGAGCCGTGTTCGCGATCGGGCTCGGGATCTTCTCGGCGGCCTCGCTCGCCGCGGGGCTGGCGCCCGATGCGACGTTCCTCAACATCTCGCGCGCGATCCAGGGGATCGGCGGCGCCGCGATGTTCGCGGTCTCTCTGGCGCTCGTCGCCCAGGAGTTCGCGGCGGGACGGGAGCGCGCGACGGCGATGGGCGTGTACGGCGCGACGATCGGCGTCGCGGTCGCGGTCGGCCCGCTGGTCGGCGGCGCGATCACGAGCGCCTTCGGCTGGCGATGGGTGTTCTTCCTGAACGTCCCGATCGGCATCGCCGCGATCGTCGTGACCTTCCTACGGATCCGCGAGTCCCGCGATCCCAATGCGACGCGGATCGACTGGCTCGGGCTGGTCGCTTTCAGCAGCGCGCTCATCATGCTGGTGCTCGCACTCCTGCGCGGGAACGACGACGGCTGGGGCAGCCCGCTGATCCTTGGGCTGTTCGCCGGCGCCGCGGCGATGCTCGCGGCGTTCACCGCGATCGAGCAGCGCGTCCGGGAGCCGATGCTCCCCCTCGAGCTGTTCCGCCGGCGCGCGTTCACTGGCGTCCAGCTGGCCGCGGCCGCGGTCTCGGCGTCGCTGTTCGCGCTGTTCCTGTACCTGACCCTGTATCTGCAGAACTACCTCGGCTACTCGCCGTTGCAGGCGGGTCTCCGATACCTGCCGATCACGCTGGTGCCGTTCCTGGTCGCGCCGCTCGCCGTCGCCCTGATGGCTCGCGTACACGCGCGCGTCCTGATGGCGACAAGCCTCGCCATGATCGGAGGCGGACTGCTGCTGATGTCCGGGCTGACGCCGAGCGATGGTTGGACGGCGCTGCTGCCCGGTTTCATCGTCGCCGGCATCGGCGTCGGCCTGCTCAACCCGGTGATCGCGGATGTCGCGGTGAGCGTGGTCTCGAAGGAGCGGAGCGGCATGGCCGCGGGGATCAACGACACCTTCCGGCAGGTCGCGATCGCGGTCGGCGTGGCGGCGTGGGGGGCGATCTTCCTCGCTCGCGGCGCCGACAAGATCTCCGCCGCGGCAGCCGGGACGCCGGCCGCGACGGGCGGCCATCCCCGCCAGCTGATCGAGGCGGCCTCGGGCGGCCGGCTACAGCAGGCCCTGCAGTCGGTGCCGCACGGCGCCCGCGCGGCGGTCGCCAGCGCGACCCGCGACGGATTCCTGAGCGGCCTCAACACGATTCTCGTGGCCGGCGCCGCGCTCGCGTTCGCCGGTGCGCTGCTCGCCCTGTGGCTGGTCCGCGAGCACGAGATCGAGCGCGACCAGCCCGAGCTGGTCACAGCTGAGGCGATCACGGCCTGATGTGACCGTTAGCGGACGGATCGGGTAGTCACTCTCTGGAATGCCCGATTCGTCCGCGTCGCTCATCTCCTCCGTCGACACGATCGTCGGCGACCGCGTCGAGGCGGCGGTACGCGCGAAGCACTGGTGGCGCTTGCGCCGCCTCGGATGGAGCCACGCTCTCGCCCCGCCGGACGACGGGCCATGGGTCTCAGGCGATCCGCCTCCGCGCGCCGGCTGCTCGCTGGAGGTGCTGATCGACGGCGCCGAGGCGTTCCCGGCCATCGCGGACGCGATCGCGGGCGCCCGCGACTACGTTCACATAACGGGCTGGCACATCGCACCGTATTTCGAGCTGGTCAGGGGCGAGCGTCCGGGAGTTCTGGGCGAGCTGCTGGCGGAGGCGGCCGAGCGGGTCGACGTGAACGTGCTCGTCTGGGCGGGCGCCCCGGTGCCAGCTTTTCATCCCACGCGCAAGGAGGTGCGAGAGGGCGTCGAGACGCTGACACGGGGCACCAGGATCCGGTGCGAGACCGATCCGCGCGAGCACCCGTTCCATTGCCATCACGAGAAGACCGTGATCGTCGACGGAGAGATCGCGTTCGTGGGCGGCATCGACATGACCGACTATGCCGGCGACCGGTTTGACACGAGCGACCACCCGGCGCGACGCCGGCTCGGCTGGCACGACGTCGGCACCCGCCTTCGCGGCCCAGCCGTCGCGGACGTCGATGACCACTTCGCGCTGCGGTGGCGGGAGCTGACCGGCGATGAACTCGAGCGACCCGCCCCGCCCGCGCCCGCCGGCGAGCATACGGTCCAGGTGGTGCGGACGATCGCCAATGGCATGTACGACGCGGTTCGCAATGGCGAGTACCGGATCCTCGAGAGCTACGTGCGCGCAATCCGGAGCGCGCAGCGCTTCATCTACCTCGAAAACCAGTTCCTGTGGGCACCGGAGATCGCCGACCTGCTGGCCGACAAGCTCCGCCGGCCACCGTGCGACGAGTTCAGGCTCGTCATCGTCCTGCCCGCTCGCGCCAACAACGGTCAGGACGACACGATGGGACAGCTCGGACAGCTCGTCGAGGCCGACGACGACGCCGGCCGCCTGCTCGCCGCGACAATCCGCTCGCTGAGTGGCCATCGCGACGATCGGCTGTACGTGCACGCCAAGGTCGGGATCGTCGACGATCGCTGGCTCACGGTCGGGTCGGCGAACCTGAACGCCCACTCGCTGCTGAACGACACCGAGATGAACGTGGTCACCGACGACCCCGGGCTGGCGCGCGCGACCCGGCTGCGGCTGTGGGCCGAGCACCTGGAGGTCGACGTCGCGACGATCGGCGACGAGGCCCCGCATAAGGTTGTCGACAAGCGCTGGCGCCCGACCGCGTTCGAGCAGCTCGACCGCCTCCGCTCCGGCGCGCCCCCGAACCACCGGCTGCTCGCGTTGCCGGGCCTCTCCCGGCGGTCGCGAAGGCTGCTCGGCCCGCTCGTCGGCCTCGTCGACGACGGCTGAAACTCTGGCCTTATGCCGTCCAGGCGGGCTCGCGCCCGTTCTCGCGCACCCACTGACCGACCAGGCCGCGGAGGTGTGACACGAACCGTTCCTGCTCGTGCGCCGGATACGTCGCCCGAACCGTCCTCACGAGCAGCCGGTCGAAGTCGGCCGAGTCCACCCAGTCGAGCACGAGCTCGTCGACGTGGCCGAGGCGGCTCGCGCAGAAGTCGTGGTAGCGGTCCGCCTCGAAGTGCTCGTCGGCCAGCCGGCGGTAGGCCGCGAGCTTGTCGGCGTAGCTCAGGTCCTCGCGGTCGCCGATCTCGAAGTAGCGGCGCGTGTCGAGATCGAGCCGTGGCCGCCGGTTGGTCACCAGGCAGAACGTGCACCACTTCACAAGCGTCTTGATCGCCCACGGGAAGTAGTAGTGCAGGCTCGTGAGCGCGACGTCCGGCGACGCATTGGCGTAGTCGATCGGGTACACGTCGTCGCCGCGCACGAGGCACTCGCACGAGTTGAACTCCCAGCGGAAGAACGCGTTGACCAGACGGCTGATCGTCAGCACCTCCTCGCCCAGCTCGGGCGTGAGGAAGTCGTGGGCGACCTCGTAGCGATCGTGCATCGGCTGATCGGGGCGGAACTTCATGACCATCGTCTCGGAGCCGATCGACAGCGAGCGGGCGAACACGTCGAAGTTCTCGATCGATGCCTGAAGGTGCATCAGCCGCCGGCCCGACGCGTCGTACGTGCGCTCTAGCTCGTCGCGGTCGCGCACGCGGCTCACGCCGATCCACTGCCCGCCGTCGTATGGCTTCATGAACAGCGGGTAGCCGATCTTCTCGGCGATCGCGGGAAGGTCGAACGGCTGGTTGTAGCGCGCCGCCGTGTACTGGAAGCGGGCATTGTCGGGCGGGTCCTTGTGCGGGACCAGGACCGTCGGCGGCACCTTCAGCCCGAGGCGGATCATCGCGCAGTAGGCGGCGTGCTTCTCCATCGCCTGGAACGTGAACGGGCTGTTGAGCAGGTACACGTCGTTCATCAGCGCGACCTTCTTCAGCCACTCCCGCGGGAGGTAGTACCAGTATGCGAGACGGTCGATCACAAGCTCGTAGCGCGGCCGGTCGCGCAGGTCGAACGGCTCCATCGTGATCCGCTCGGTGGCGATCCGGTGGGTATGGCCGGAGGCGTCGGTGATCGGCCCGAGCCGCGACACCAGCGTCTCGAACGCCGCCGGCCAGTCGTCCTCGGTGCCGAGCAGCAGTCCGATCAGGTGCGTGGTCTCCGCCATGACTCAGGTGAAGCGTGGCAGATGGTGGGCCAGCTGGGCGCGCCACGACGGCCAGTCGTGCGGAACATCGTGCCCCCACAGGTCAAGCTCGCACCGAATGCCCTTGGCCTGAAGCAGCCCGGCGAAGCGGCGCGTCGACTCGAGCGCGCCGGTCGTGTCCTCCCACTGCCCCTGCCCGCAAACGAGCAGCAGGCTCGCCCGACTGCGCAGCCAGTCGAGGTGTTCGCCCCCGAGGTGGCCGACGTAATCCATCGGGTTGTTGAAGTAGGTGGCGTCGCCGCGCTCCCCCCAGCCGTCCCAGGCGGACGGGTCGTAGTTGCCCGACATGCAGATCGCAAGCGGGAACAGGTCGGCGCGTTTGAGCGCGAAGTTCGCGGCGTGGTACGCGCCGAGGCTCACGCCGCACGTGATCAGCTCGCTCGCGCCGCCGCAGTCCCAGCGGACGAACGGGACGACCTCGTTGACGATCCACGACTCGTAGAACTGGTGGCGGCGAGCCCGCTCCTCGAGCGGGATGTCGCGGTTCGACCACGACCCGGAGTCGAACGAGTCGACGCAATAGAGCTTCACCCGCCCTTCGGCGATCAGGTTGCCGACCGCGCCGACCATCCCGCGGCGCTCGAACTCCCCGGCGTCGCCGCGCTCGGCGGGGAACACCAGCACCGGGCGTCCCCAGTGGCCGTAGACCGCGACTCCGTTCATCGCTGCTGCCAGAGACTCGCGAGCAGAGAAGTCAGGTACGGATCCAGCGCGTCCCGCCACGACGTGTAGTTGTGCAGGTCGGGCACCTCGCTCAGGTGCCCGTCGTAACCCTGGGCGGCGAGGGCGCTCGCCATCAGGCGGTTGTTGTAGACGTTCTCCTCCTCGGCGCCGCACGTCATCGCCATGGGCACGGGCTCGCCGAAAGTCGCCGTGCGCAGGACGCGGCGGACGAACCGCACGATCCGCGCGTAGCGCGGGAACCCGGACTCGTGGCGATCGAACCGGGGGACGAAGAAGCTCGCCGACTGGAGGAACAGCCCGGCGAACGAGCCCGGCCACGTGCGCTGTGCCTGGAGCATCGCGAGGCCGCCGAGGCTCGCGCCCATGCCCACCGGCAAGCCGGTCACCGGGACGTGCTCGCGCAGCCTCGGCAGGACCCGGTTGCAGAGCGAGCGCCCGTAAGCGGCCGAGGCCGAGTACCACTCGTCGCGGTCGCCGGGGGGCAACAGCGCGATTCGAAACGCCGCGAGCGTACCGGCCTCGATCATCGCGCCGGCATAGCGGGTCAGTGCGGCCAGCTCGTCGTACTCGGGCCCATCGTGCGCCACGAGCAGCGGCAGCGGGCCGTCGCACGGCGACCAGATGGCGATGTCGAGGTCGCGGCCGAGGACGCGGACGGTGGTCGCGTCGACCGCGCCTTCGACGGCCGGCCGCTCGAGCCACGCGGGCGCGCGATAGCCGGGCCCGAGCAGGACCGACTTCTCCCCGAACGCCCCCGGAGCGCGCTCCGGGTTGCCCGGATCGCATACGACGGCGGTGTCGCCGTCGTGATCGCACAGCTCGAGCTTGTACTCGAGACGATCGAGGCCGTTGTCGGGCAAGTCGAGCACCCAACCGCCGTTGGCCCTGATGAACTGCGGGTCCGCGAGCGGGAGGTCCGAACACAGCCGGACCCCCGCGAGGCGGTTCTCGGGGTCATCGACGCGCAAGCTGTCGAGCACGCGCCGAAGGTAGCCGATAGCGTCCGCGCCGTGAGCTATTCGGTCGTGCATGTGGACGAACTCGAGGGCGCGGGACCGGGCGGCGCGGTCCGCTTCGTCCGCCGGGAGCTCGGCGTCGAGGCGTTCGGCATCAACTGGTTCGAGATTCCGCCGAACGCGGCGGGTCACGAGCACGACGAGACTCGCTCCGGGCAGGAAGAGGTGTCGGTCGTCATCCGCGGCGGCGGCCATTGGCGGGTCGACGGCGTCGAGGTCCCGGTGCGGGTCGGCAGCTTCGTGCGCTTCGATCCGGGCTCGACCCGGTGCCCGGTCGCGGGCCCCGACGGGTTGACATTCGTGTCCGTCGGCGCCCGGCCCGGCTCGTACGAGCCTCGCGGCCCGTTCTAGCTCACGAGCGCGAGCGTCATGTACGTGCTGTTCGGGCTCGCGGGATAGTCGCCGAACGGCTCGCACACCGCGAAACCGGCGCTCGCGTAAAGCGACCGTGCCGGCGCGAACGATGCCATCGACCCGGTCTCGAGGCTGAGCCTCTTGTAGCCTCGCTCGCGCGCCACCGCGATCAGGTGGTCGAGCATCAGGCGGCCCAGGCCGCGCCCGCGAGCGCCCTGCGCCGTGTGCATCGACTTGATCTCCGCATGGTGCGGGTCGAGCTGCTTGAGCGCCCCGACCGCGAGCAGCCTGCCGCCGTCGCGATAGCTGAAGAACGCCACCGCTGGGTCGAGCAGGCCGTCGACGTCCATCGCGTGGGCATCCTCGGGCGGGGTCTGCGCCCGTGCGAACGTGAGGTGGACGGCGAGCAGCGCACGCACGTCATCCGCCCGCGGGTCGTCGAGTTCGATCACGTCAGCTGGTCGATACGGTCACGCTCGACATCACCACGGTCGGCGTCGGCGAGCCGTCCTGTGGCGGGTTCGTGGGGAGGGAACCGATCTTCTGCACCACGTTCATACCCGACACGACCTTGCCGGCCAGCGCGTAATCGGGGGTGAGCCCGGCCGACTGGGTGACGTTCTGGCCGGTCACGACGAAGAACTGACTGCCCGACGCCCCGGCCGGCTGGGTCTGGGTCTTGGCCATCGCGACGTCGCCGAGAACGTACTGCGTGCTCTGCGGCGGGGCCTCGACGACCGTGTAACCCGGACCGCCGGCACCCGTCCCGGTCGGATCGCCGCCCTGGATCACGAACCCGGCGGCGACCCGGTGGAACGTGGTCCCGTCGAAGAAGCCGCGTTTGACCAGCGAGTAGAACGAGGCGGACGTCCTCGGCGACTGTGCCACGTCGAGCGCGAAGGCGAACGTCCCGCAGTTGGTGACGATCGTGACGGTGTAGGTCTTCTGCGGATCGAGTCGGAGATGCGGCGCCGACAGATGCCCGTTTGGCTTGGGCGCCGGCGCCGGGACCGTGTGGCACGCTGCCGCGGACGGCGCCGACGCCGTCGTGGACGACGCCGGCGTCGAGCTTTTAGGCGCGGTACTGGTCGATGCGCTGTGGGTGACGCTACTCCCGCAGCCGGCGGCGGCGAGGGCGACCGCGGCGATCAGGCAGGCTCGGCGCACTGCTCACAAGCAAACCAGATCCGGTCATCGCGAGCGGCGCCCGCCCTTGCTTGAGCCGCCGGCCTCGCTGAAACCGCTGACGTTGGCCCCGCCGCCGCCTCCACTGAACCCACTCGACTGGCTGAAGCCGCCGGACGGGCACGGCTGTGGACCGCACGGAGCCTGCGACGCGGCGGGGAACGTCTGCGTGGTCATGCCGGTCGGCGTCGTGATCGCCGCGGACTTGACGGCCTGAGTGTCCGGCCACCACGCGACGAACCAACCGTTCGCGACCGTGGCCTGCACCTGGCTGCCATCGTCGAGGGTGAGCGTGACCGCGCTCACGCCGTCGCCGGCGCGGCCGTCCGCGAACGAATACGCATCACCGGCGCGGTTGGCGGTGTGCGAGCTCGAGAGCAGGATGTGGCCGGCGGGGACCGAGATCGGCGCGCTCGACTCGTTGCCGGACACCGCAGTGAACGCCGGCCCCTTGATGCAGGTGGCGCTCGCGTTGGCGTCGGCGTACACCGAGAACGTGAAGGGCCCGCGCGTGTCGCTCAGCTTCAACGGCAGCCCCGCGATCGGCGACTGGGTCTGGCAGTCGGCGTTCGCCGCCGCGAGCTGCTTCGGTCCGGGCGGGGTCGGCGTCGGGCTCCAGCCGGCGAACGCATTGGACGCGCCGGCGCTGAGCGAGATCACGACCGCGACGGCGCCGGCCGCACCGGCGGTCGCGAGGGCGCCGATCGCGACCGGTGGTCGCATCAGGCGGGTGCGCGGGTGGTAGTCGTGGTGGACGAGTCGGTCGATGCTCGATGCGGGCACGTGCGCCGCGCGCTCGCGAAGCGCCGCGCGCAGCTCGGTCTGGTCGGTCATGTCGGGATGCTCCTTGTGTCATTGGTCGTGCGCAGCGTCTGCTCGAGTCGCGCGAGTCCACGAGAAGCCGTGCTTTTCACTGTGCCGAGAGAGCACTTCATGGCGGCCGCAACCTCGGCTTCGGGAAGGTCAAGGAAGTAGCGGAGCACGAGCACGGTGCGCTGGCGCGGCGGGAGCGCCGCGAGCGCGCGCATCAGCTCGTCCTGCGTGTCGATCGCACCCGACTCGGGCGAGTCGTCGCCGCGCTCGGGGGGTGGCTCGCCGGTCAGTTCCCGGCGGCGCCGTCCGCGGCGGTCGGCGCCGCTCAGCGCCAGGTTCACGAGGATCCGGCGCGCGTAGGCGACTGGGTGCTCCATACGCCGGACGCGGTGCCAGCGTCCGGCCACCTTGAGCAGCGTCTCCTGAACCAGGTCTTCCGCCTCGGGCAGGTCCCAGACGATCAGGTACGCGGTCCGGACCAGCGCGTCGGTGTTGTGCGCGACGAAGTTCTCGAAGTCAGCTCGCCGGTGATCCATCTGCCCGCTTAAGGGTCCCGCACGGCTGAAAGGTTGAGTCCCGCGTCTTCGGGACGACGATTCGTCCGCCTACGAGCGCGGCCGTGGGCGCGGCAGCCGCCAGTAGTTCATGTCGCGGTCGGGGTCGTCTTTGCTCGGACCGAATCGCTCGCGCCACAGAAGGCAAGCGCCCACAAACGCCACGAACCCCACCGGTATCGCTAGGTACGCCACATCATTGCCCAGGACCGCGACCAGTAGGACAACCCCCAGCAGAGCGACCGGAAGCAGCCAGGGAAGCCACCATGCCTTCATGGCCACATGTTACTGCCGTGTTGCCCCGCGACTAAGACCTGAGCGGGTCCCTCAAGGCCATACATCCGGTTGCCGACAGTAGGAGAGATCGAAGCGGGCCGCCCAGGCTGGAAGGGCCCTCGCGGGGTGAGACTCGGCGCCTCACCGACCCGCCTCAATCATCCCTCTCCCTCAGCTTTAGCCGATGCGAATCGCCTTTTCGACGGCCTGAGCCATGAGGGCCCGACCGGCGTAGCTCGGGTGGATTCCACAGCCGCCCGTCGACAGCTGGTTCAGCAGCCCGGCGGTGCAGGGGTTGCCGCCGGAATGAGCGTCCGCCGCGGCGAACGTATCGAACGCGTCCGCGATCACGACGTGGAACGGCTTGACCACCGAGGCGATGGTGGAGTTGCCGAGTGCCGTGGTCGAATTGAGCGCCGGGTTCGGCGAGAAGTAATTGACGAACACGATCTGCCCGCCGTAGTGCGCCTTGTTCCGGATCGTCGACAGGATCGTCTTGATGTTCTTGCTGACCGTTCCGATCACTGAGGCCTGCTCGAGCAGCGAGGCGCAATGGTCGGCGGTGGTCTCCTGGCAGAGGAGCAGATCGTTGCCACCGATCATCAGCGACACCAGCCGGACCTTCTTGTGCGTCTTCAGGTACGACACCGCGTAGCTCAGCTGCGAGCCGCTGTAGTTGACGTGCAGCGGGGACGTCGGGCGATACGACGCACCGCCGTTCGGGGCGTTCTCGCACCCGTTGCTCGGCGCGGTCGGGTCGATGAAGCTCGAGGACGTCTCGCCCGGACACGATGCATTGGCGACGGTCAGGTGAAGCTCGGACCCGAGCAGCTCGGGGTAGCCGATGAAGCTCGAGGCGTCCGCGTAGTCGGGGGCTGGAACGACCTGCTGCTCTTCGTATCCGAACACGTAAGAGTCACCGAGTGCGAGATAGCCCGCCCCCGGCGTGACCGGCGTGTGGATCGTGACCTTCGGTGCCTTGTGCTTCTTCGCCGGCTTCTTCGCCAGCGCCGTGCCGCTCGCCAGCGCAACGACGAGCGCCGCGCAGGCCATCAGAACAACAAACTTGAGTGCACGCCGCGCGGTCGCGCGCGTACCTCCTTGGAGACCTTCCATTCCGTGTGTACTCCTTCACGGTCGGGCGCTGCCCCGGCCTGGCCGCGCGCTATTGGCGCCGCGGATGCTAGCCGGGCGCACCGTCAGATGTGTCCCGGGTGTGAAGCATCGCGCAACCGCGTTAGCGAGATCGTCATTACAATCGAGCCCGTAGCAACCGAGCTTTCGATCAACCGCAGGGAGGAGGCCGGGGGTGTAGTGCTCGCGCTGTCTGGCGAGCTGGACGTCGTGTCCGCCCCGGAGCTCGAACAGCACCTCAACGAGCTGCTGTCGAGGCCCGACGCCCACGTGACCCTCGACCTCGGCGAGCTGACGTTCGTCGACAGCGCCGGGGTCAGCATGCTGATCAAGGCCAAGCAGGACGCCAAGTCGAACGGGCGCACGCTCGTCCTGGCAAAGCCCACCGAGCAGGTCCAGCGCGTGTTCGCGCTCGTCGGGCTCACCGACTGGCTGTCGGACTGAGAACCCCTCGCGGCCCTTAAACGCAGGGCTCGAAGTCGAGCGTGCGGTTCAGGAAGTCGTGCTCGGCGGCCAGCGCGACGTCGGCCACGCTCATCGGGAGCGATACGAACCCGTGTGGCGCTTCGGGCCAGATCCGCAGCTCGGTGGCGTGACCAGCCGCGCGCCACCGCGCCTCCATGAACAGCGTGTCGTCGATCAGCGGATCCGCGGTGCCGACCGTGAAGATCGCCGGCGGCATGCCCGACAGTTCGGCGAACAGCGGCGAGATGTCCGGGTCCCGGCGCTGCTCGCGGTCGCGCCCGGGCAAGAACTGATCGCCGAACCACACCAGGATCGGGCCCGAGAGCACGAGGTTGCGATCGCCCCACAACCGCTGGCTCGGCGTCATCGACAGGTCGAACCCTCCGTACTGGAATACCGCCGCGCCGAACGCGTCGGCGATCCCGTGACGGTCGCGGAGACGCAGCAGCGTGCAGGCGGCCAGGTGGCCGCCCGCCGAATCGCCGCCGACAGCGCGCGGACCTGCGGTCCCCACGACGGAGCGACCCTCCGCCCCGAGCAGCCACAGCGCCGCCGCCTCGCAATCGTCGGGCCCGGCCGGGTACGGGTTCTCGGGCGCGAGCCGATAGTTCACACTCACTGCGGTCAAACCGGTGTCGCGCGCCAGCCGCTGGAGGCGGACATCCTGCCCGTCGCTGTCGCCGAGCGTCCAACCGCCACCGTGGAAGTGGAGGAACGTGCCGCGCGGCTCGCGCTGCTGCGGGGCGATGATCCGAACCGAGATCGGACCGCCTGGACCTTCGATCTCCACGTCGCGCGCCTCCGCCACGTACACGGGTGGCGGGAAGATGCCGCGACCCTCCCGGCGGGCCCGGCGGCTCTCCTCGGGAGGCACGGTGTTCACCGCGGGGATCGTCTTCAGCAATTCCTCGAGCTCGACGTTGAACGCGCGCGTCTCCGCGAGCAGCGTGTCGGGATCGGGTGTGGTCATCGGTCGAGCCTCTCTCGCGGTCGGTCCACGTTCGTCGGACAGCGCAGGATGCCAGCCGCAGGCGCTCGCTGTGACATGGTGGGCCCGGTGCGACGCGTGGTCACGATCGGGGTCTACGACTGGGACCTGGACAGTTTCCTTCAAGCCCTGGCCGCCGCCGACGTGAGGCTGGTGGTCGACGTTCGCCAGCGCCGGGGAGTCCGCGGCCCCGAATACGCGTGGGCGAACTCCGCCCGCCTCCAGGGAGCCCTGACCGGCGCGGGCATTCCCTACGAGCACCACAGGGAGCTCGCGCCGACGACCGAGCTCCGCCGGCTCCAGTACGCGGAGGACACGCGTCGGGGCGAGGGCAAGCGGTCCCGGACGGTGCTCGCGCCGGAGTACGCCAGGCGTTACACACGCGAGATCCTCGACCAGGCACCGCTCCATCTCCTCGCGGACGCGCTTCCCGCGGACGGCGCCGCCGCGCTGTTCTGCGTCGAGCGCGACCCCGAGGCCTGCCACCGGTCGCTCGTCGCCGCGCGCCTCGCCGACGAGTACGACGTGGCCGTGACTCATTTGCGCCCATGAACCCGAAAGGAGACCCCGACGTGCTGCTCGACGGCAAGAACGCAATCATCTACGGCGGCGGCGGCGCGATCGGCGGTGCCGTCGCGCGGGCGTTTGCGCGCGAGGGCGCGAAGGTCCACCTCGTCGGGCGCACGGTGCAGCCGCTCGAGGCGGTGGCCGACGAGATCCGCGCCACCGGCGGGGAGGCGGAGATCGCCCAGCTGGATGCGCTCGACCCGGCCGCGGTCGACGCTCACGCCGACGCGGTCGCGGGAAAGGACGGCCGCCTCGACGTGTCCTTCTGCCTGATCTCCCAGGGCGACGTGCAGGGGACGCCGCTCCACGAGATGTCGGTCGAGGACTTCATGGAACCCGTCCACCGGACCGTGAAGGCGATGTTCGTGACCTCGCGCGCGGCCGCGCGCCACATGATCAGGCAGCGGTCCGGGGTGATTCTCGCCTTCGGCGGCTACGGCCCGCCGACGGCGAAGCTCGGCGGACTCCAGGTCGCGTTCGGCGCGGTCGAGTCGCTGCGGCGGAGCTTGGCGCGCGAGCTCGGTCAGTACGGGATCCGCGTGCTCACGCTGCAGACGGGCGGCATCCCCGAGACGATTCCCGAGGGACTCGCGTGGCGCCAGGCGATCACCGAGCAGACCGTCCGGCGCACGATGCTCGGGCGCGCCGCGACGCTCGCCGATGTCGGAAATGCGGCGGTGATCGCGGCCTCGGATTACGCGCGCACGATGACCGCCACCGCGCTCAACATCACCTGCGGCGCGGTCCCGGACTGAGCCTCACGCACCGGACGTAGTCACGATCGCAATCCTCTTGACATTGGGGAGATCTGCCGATTACGTTTGCAGTGTTCGCCTGTAGGAGGATTGTTCGTATCTCGAACAATCCCTCGTCTGGAGGAACCATTCAAGGCGGTTGCCCAGCTGTGATGCAGCCCCGATGGCCCGGGCTGAAATGCCCGCCGTCGAATCGTCGCAGCTGGGCGCCGCGCTTTCACTTGTCGACGGGCTGAGCGAACGGCGTGGGGCGCCGGCGCCGCTCGCAGTCCCGCGCGGGCGGCGCCGGATGATCCGAGTCCTCCCCGGTCCACCGCGGGACACCCGCTCCGCTACCGGACGCCGTCGATACAGTCGTCCGCGATGCTCGACCTCGACGCGTATCTCGCGCGCATCGGCCTGCGCGGACGGCCGGACCTGGACCAGTTGCACCGGGCGCACGTCACCGCGATTCCGTTCGAGAACCTCGATCCGCGGCGCGGAATCGCGGTGTCGCTCGAGCAACATGACCTCGAGTGCAAGCTCGTCTCGAACCGGCGCGGCGGCTACTGCTTCGAGCAGAACCTGCTGTTGAAGGCGGCCGTCGAGGCGCTCGGCGCCGAGGCCGAGTTGTTCCTCGCGCGCGTTCGCGTCGGCTCCCCCCACGGCGCGGCCCGGCCGCGGACCCACCTCCTGCTCGGGGTGAAGGCCGATGGCACGCGCTGGCATGGCGACGTGGGCTTCGGCCACGGCACCCTGCTCGAGCCGATCCCGTTCGGCCCCGGCGGCGAACACGAGCAATCGGGGTGGCGACACCGAATCGTCGAAGACGGCCCGGAGCTCGTGCTGCAGTCGGCCGGTCGGAGCGGGGCGTGGGTCGACCTGTACGGATTCGTCCCCGAGCCGGTCCCGTTCGTCGACGTCGTGACCAGCAACTGGTACACGTCCACGTATCCCCGCTCGCCGTTCGTCACCGGCCTCGTCGTCAGCGCGCAGCGGCCCGACGGAACGCGCGAGTCGCTGAGCGACTGGAACGGAGGGATGTCGCTCACCCGGGAGACGCCGGCTGGCGCCACCGTCGCCGAAGTCGATCCGGACGCGGTCGGTGACGTGATCGCGACTCGCTTCGGCCTCGAGGCCTCGCTTGTCTGACCCGGGCCTGACCGTCGCGGTCACCGGACCGACGGGGACGTTCGGCTTCGGGCTGATCCCGCTGCTGCAGGATGACCCGCGGATCGCCCGCGTGGTCGGCATCGCGCGGCGCGCGTTCGACCCGAGGAGGTACGGGTGGAGCAAGCTCGAGTATCGGAGAGGCGACGTCCGCGATCCCGGCGCGCTGAAGGACGCGTTCGAGGGCGCGGACGTGGTCGTCCACCTCGCGTTCATGATCACCGGTACGGCATCGCGGGAGACGATCCGCGAGATCAACGTCCAGGGAACGCTGAACGCCTTCGGCGCCGCGGCCGCCGCCGGCGCCGGCCGGTTCGTGTACGCGTCCTCGGTGGCGGCGTACGGCTTCCACCCCGACAACCCGATCGGGATGACCGAGGACTGGCCGACCCGCCCGGCCACGCGCCTGTTCTATGCCCAGGAGAAGGCCGAGCTCGAACGGCTGCTGCGCGAGCAGTCCGACGCGCACCCCGATCTCGCCCTGTACCTGCTCCGGCCCCCGATCGTCCTCGGGCCACACGCGGTCGGCGCCAAGAGCGCGTTGCCAGAGCCGCTCGCCGAGATCGCACAACGCGCGCTGGACCTCGCCGGTCGTCTGCCGCTGCCGATCCCGGTCCCGACTCCCGAGTTGCCGATGCAGTTCATCCACGAGGATGACGTCGGCCGGGCCCTGCAGAGCTGCGTCGTGGGCGACGGGCCGCCGGGCGCGTACAACATCGCCGGACACGGGATCGTGACCGCGGCCGACGTCGTCCGCGAGCTCGGCTTCACGCCGATCACCGTGCCCGCCGGCATGACCGAGGCCGCCGCGCGCGCCACCGCGCGCATCCCATTTCCGTCGTTCGCGCCGCCCGCCGCCGAATGGATCGAGGCGGCGAGCCACCCCGCGATCATGGACACGACCAAGGCCGAGCGAGAGCTTGGCTGGCAGCCGCGCTTCACGGGACTCGAGGCGCTCCGCGCCACGCTCCGTCGCGAGAGGGACGGGCCGGACTAGCCGAGGCGAGCCGAGACGACGACGCCGGCGTCGAGCGGGATGTCGACCGTCATGTACCCGCTGTCGGGGGCGTGCATACGCTCGACGTAGCGGGCCTGGATCCTCCACCTCGCTCAGCCGGCGGAGCTCGGCCAGTACGCGGCCGACCTGCTCGCTGCGAGCGGTGCTACTGGAAGATCTCAGTCGTGCAGTCCCCGCCAGGCAGGTGGATCTCGTGCGGGCGCGCGCCCTCGGCCTGCTCGTCGAAGTCGACGAAGAAGTCGGGGTCGAGCGCGTAGGTGCCGTCGCTCTGGCGGTTCAGCCTCGTGAGCCAGCCCTTGATCCCGGGATAGAACTGGTTGTCCCAGGTCGAGAACAACGAGTTCGTGACGTACACCCGGTCGCCGTCGAGCGAGTTCTGGATCATCTGCGGTCCGCCGTTGAGCGGCCCGGGTGCCTTCGGATGACCGCCGTCGCGCCCGAGCAGCCCGCCCAGCCAGACCTGGGACTTGAGGACCGGGTTGGACGGGTCGGAGACGTCGTAATGACGGACGTCGCCATGGAGCCAGTTCGAGAAGAACAGGTCCTTGTCGTCGAGCGACAGCACGAGGTCGGTGATCAGCCCCGGCACGCCGCCCTCGAGCGGCCAGCCCTCGAGCTCCTCGTTGGCCACGTCGATCACCTTGCCGGTAGACCAGCTGCCGTTGTCCCGGTTGAACCGGATGATGTTGCTCGACAGCGTCGCCCCCACGAACCCCTGGGCGGAATCCGGGTCGTGCTGCCAGCGGATCTCGAGCGGGATCCAGCCCTCGTCGCCGAGGTCGATCGTCTGCACCTTCGCCCGCTTCTCGAGGTCCCAGAAGTGCAGCTTGCGCCCGTACTTGCCGGCGGCCACGTCGGCCGGGTTGAACCCGTCCTTGAACGTGTTCGGCGCGCCCCACTCGCTCGTGACCAGCGCGTTCTGGCGCGGCTGGTACCAGAAGTCGTACATGAACTCGATGCCGCCGGCGTCCCGCTCCCAGCGCTCGGCGACCGAGAAATCGCGGGCGTCGAGGACGGCGAAACCGCCGGGCGTGTTGCCGTCGGCATCGCCCAGCATCGAGATCGTCACGATGTCGCCCGGCATGCAGTGCACCGTGTGCGGCGCGCTCAGCCCCAGCTTCTCCTTGATCTCCTCGCCTTCGATCACGTTCCTGACCCGCGGCGCGCGGGGCTCGGAGATGTCGATGATGTGCAGGCGCGAGGACCGCAGCCCGGGAACGATCATCGTGTCCCGCTTGAGCTGCGAGTGGCACGCCGACGAGCATGCGTTCCAGCCGAAGTGGTGCAGCTCGTCGCCGACATTCGGCATGTCCGTGCGGTTGACGATCTGCCCACAGGTGGGGGAGCTCGGGTCGACGTCGACAACCGCGATGAAGTCCGGTTTGTTGATCCCCGTCCCCTCGTACAGCGACGCCACGTAAACGAATTGCTCGGGGGGCTGCTGGCGTGCGACCTCGGGAGACGCGTAGCCCGGTCCGGCGTGCTCGTGGTCGTGTGCGCTCATGGACGGGCTCCTCCTGTTCGCTTAGTGCCTGACAACCGCAGCGCGGTCGAGCGCAAGCTTACGGGCTCGCCAATCTCAACCATTTTTATAGAGATTATCTGAGGACGGTTGATCGGAGGCGCTGGAATCGCCATTGCCCCATGGCAAGACACGCGCCCCCGGCGGCGATAGAGGCCCGTCTAGACCGGCGCGCTCCGCTCCGCGAGATGCTGTCCGACCTTCCGCTTGACCCGCTGGAGCGCGTTGTCGACGGTCTTGCAGTCGCAGCCGATCCGCCGGCCGACCTCCTCGTAGGAGTGGCCGTCAAGGTACAGCGCGAGCACGCGGGACTCGAGCTCGGACAACGCGGTCGAGATGCACGCCACGAGCGCCCGCAGCTCCTCCGAGCTGATCACCTGGTTGACCGGGTCGTGAACCGGCGATCCGGGGATGATCTCGTCGAGCGTCGGCTCGCCCTCGGCTGCGGCGGCCGGCGAGCTCGAGAACGACACGTATTGGTTGAGCGGCGAGTGCTTGTTCCGCGTGGCCGTCTTCACGGCCGTGATGATCTGCCGGGTGATGCAGAGCTCGGCGAAGTTGCGGAAGCTCGACTCGCGGTCGGTGCGGTAGTCGCGAACGGCCTTGTACAGGCCGACGAGGCCTTCCTGGATCAGATCGTCCGCGTCGCCGCCGGCCAGGAAGTACGAAGACGCCTTGAGGCGGACGAACCCGTAATAGCGGCGGACGATCGAGTCGTACGCAACCGGGTTTCCCTGCTTGGCAAGAGCGATCAGATAGCCATCCTCAACCTGAAGTTGAGGGTGTGAGTACGGGGACAGCCGTGCCACGAATATCCCTTCTCGACCTGCGACAGGTCGGTCAGAAGCCGTGGCGCACTACCTCCCCTGGCGCCTATGTGCAATGAATTGAGCGCGACCGGCGTCCGGCGCACCCTCTGCTGCGGTAAGGCTAAAGCTTTACTCTACCGTTACTCTCCCGCGCGGCAGGGTGACATAGCACCGCACCGATGTCAAGTAGGAGCCCTCGGACGTGTTCAGATGACCACGCCGGCCGGCAGCAGCTCGGGACCGTCCGGCCCGTCGCGGACCTCCCAGCCGTGCGCGCGGATCTCGTCTCGCAGACGGTCGGCCTCGGCGTAATCTCGCGCCGCACGTGCCAGCTCGCGGGCCCCGGAAAGCTCTACGACCTCGGTCGGGGCATCGACCGTAACGACGTCGAGCAGGTTGTCGAGCGCCAGCACGCCGAGCATGTCGCGCAGATCGGCGTCGCCCGCACCCGCCTCGCCGCGATTGGCCTCGCGAACCCAGTCGAACACGGCCGCGAGCGCCGCCGGCGTGTTGAAGTCGTCGGCGAGGACGTCGAAGAACCGTTCGTGCAGCGGTGCCGACCAGGTCGGCGACGGCCCGGGGGTGAGCCGGCGCGCCGCCTCGGCAATCCTCTCGACCCGGGCGCGGGCTTCGGACAGGCGCTCCTCGTCGAACTCGACCGGCTGGCGGTAGTGGCCGCCGCAGAAGTACATGATCAGCGCGTCCCGCCCGTATGCGTCGAGCGCCTGGTGGAGCAGGAAGATGTTGCCCACCGACTTGGACATCTTCGCCTGGTCGAGCCTGATCATCCCGTTGTGGACCCATAGCTTGGCAAGCGGCGCGCCGTGGGCCGCGCCCGTCTGGGCGGCCTCGTTCTCGTGGTGGGGGAAGATCAGGTCCGCGCCACCGCCGTGGATCTCAAACCCGATCCCGAGAAGCTCCTCGGCCATGGCCGAGCACTCGATGTGCCAACCGGGCCGCCCCCGTCCCCACGGCGCGTCCCAGGCGGTGTCCTCGCCCGGCTTGTGCGCCTTCCAGAGCGCGAAGTCGGCCGGGTCGCGCTTGCGCTCGGCACCCTCGACCCCTTCGCCCTGGTCCATCTCCTCCACGTCGCGGTGCGATAGCTCGCCATATTCCGGGTAACTGCGAACCGAGAAGTAGACGTCGCCATCCACCGCGTAGGCATGACCGCGCTCGATCAACTCTTCGATCAGCTCCACGATTTCCCCGATCGTCTCGCTGGCTCGCGGCTCCTGGTCGGGTCGGCCGAGGCCGAGACGGTCGGTGTCGGCGACGTACGCGCCGGCCATCTCGTGCGCCAGCCGCTCACTGCCGACCCCGGCAGTCAGGGCGGCGGCGTAAATCTTGTCGTTGACATCCGTTATGTTTGCAACGAATGTAACTTTGTAGCCCTCATGGACGAACAACCGCGCGAGCAGCGAGAACACGACGAACGGGCGAGCATTTCCGACGTGGATCCGGCCGTATACGGTCGGGCCACACGCGTAGATCCGCACCATGTCCTCGGCGTCCGGCTCCACCGGCAGCACCCTGCCGGTGCGCGTGTCGTGCAGGCGAATCGTTCTGCGCATGGTCCGGCAACCCTAGCGCCAGCAGGCACTTCTGGCCGGGTGGGTCGGTAGGGTGGCCGAAGTGGCGGGGAGACCGTCAACCAGTGACCAACTGATCGCCGTCGAGCAGGCGTTCAGGTCGCTCCCCGACCGGTATCTCGGCACCGACCCGGGCTTCGACGCCACCTACCGCATCACGCTGTGTGATCTCGGCCACACCTGGGAGGTGCGTTGCGCGACCGGCGCCGCCAGGGTTCGCAAGGGCGGGTCTCGGCGCACCCCGGACGTGACGCTCTCCACCGACGTCGGGACCTGGTTGCGCCTGCGCCGCGGCGAGCTCTCCGGCATCGACGCGTTCCAGCAGCGGCTGTTAAACGTCCGCGGCAATCTCGACTACGCGATCGCGTTCGAAGGGATGTTCCGGCTCGTCGGCGGCCGCCCACCGCTGCTAGAGATCCACGACATCCCCGTCGGCCGCCATCGCATCTCGACGCTGACGATGGGCCGCGGCCCCGACGTGCTCCTCCTCCACGGCCTCGGCGGGACGCGAGCCTCGCTGTTCGAGACCGCCGCGGCGCTCAGCCGCTCCTACCGCGTCCACGCTCCCGACCTGCCCGGGTTTGGCTCCTCATCCAAGCCGGCCCTCGGCGGCTACACCGCGCGCTGGTTCGCCGAGATCATGCTGGGGCTGATGGATCAGCTCGAGATCCCGGGCGCCCATGTCGTCGGCAACTCGATGGGCGGCCGGGTCGCGATCGAGATGGGCCTCCTCGCGCCCGATCGAGTCGGCGCGCTCGGACTGCTCTGTCCGGCCGTGGCGTGGATCAGGCGCGGGCTTCACCCGATCGTCCGCCTGCTCCGCCCCGAGCTCGGCCTCCTCCCGCATACGTTCCGCCGATCGGTGGTCGCGTCGCAGCTCTGGAGCATGTTCCACGACCGCGACCTGATCGATCCCGCGGTCGCCGACCTGGTGGTCGACGAGTTCCAGCGGATCTACCACACCGCGGGCGCTCGCTACGCGCTGCTGGCTAGCGCGCGCAACATCTATCTCGAGGCGCCGTTCGGCCGCAACGGGTTCTACCGGCGGCTGGCCGAGCTCCGCCCGCCAGCGCTGTTCGTGTGGGGCAGCCACGATCGCCTCGTGCCGCCGGCGTTCTCGCGCCACGTGGGCAAATCGCTGCCGCGAGCCGAGCAGGTGACAATCGACGCGTGCGGCCACGTGCCGCAGGTGGAGCGTCCGGAGGAGACCAACGAGTTGCTGCTGCGCTTCTTCAGCCGAGCGCAGCTCGCGGAGAGCGCCGCCGTAGGGGCGTACCGAGCGGACACCGAGGCCGCCTGACGCCCTGCCCATGGCCCAAGCGAAAGCTTCCAAATCTCCACGTCGCAACGGTCACGAGCCGCCGGCAGACGTCGACAATCTCGGCGTGGGGCCGTCACCGTCGCCGTCGCTCCTCGATAAAGCCTGGCGCGGGCTCGCCGGCGTCGTCCAGCGCCGGATCCCGCGGGCCGACCTCGACGAGCGCGACCCTGACTACATCCGAGAGCAGCTCCCGCTGTTCTGGCTGCTCTCGAGCATCTGGTTCCGGGGTGAGGTGCGTGGTCTGGGCAACATCCCCGACGACGGCCCGGTGCTGCTCGTCGGGAACCACTCGGGTGGGAACATGATTCCCGACACGATGGTGTTCACGGTCGCATTCAGCACGTACTTCGGGGTCGAACGGG
>Ga0335076_10000171_pt1 | contig 54340 bp, 44 predicted proteins | sample Lox_Sample_25_FD_206717 | JGI IMG/M metagenome (GOLD analysis project Ga0335076, IMG submission 206717) | Soil microbial communities from Loxahatchee National Wildlife Refuge, Florida, United States - Lox_Sample_2.5 | ecosystem: Environmental > Terrestrial > Soil > Wetlands | place: USA... | reverse complement strand
TCGATCCTGGTCGGGCTACACCACGCCACCCGCTACACCTATAACCGGCCCGTCGGTCTTGGTCCCCAGATTGTGCGGCTGCGGCCTGCCCCGCATAGCCGTACACGCATCCCGAATTATTCGCTGACGGTGACGCCGGCCGAGCATTTCGTGAACTGGCAGCAGGATCCGCACGGCAATTGGCTGGCGCGCTTTGTCTTTCCGGAAAAGACCACGGAATTCTCCATCACCGTCGATCTCGTCGCCGATCTGGAAGTCATTAATCCGTTCGATTTCTTCATCGAACCATCGGCGGAGAAATGGCCGTTCAAATTCGAGCCGGAGCTTTACGAGGATCTGCTGGCCTTCATCGGGCCCGAGCCCGCCGGGCGGCGCCTAAAGGAATTCGTCTGCTCGATTTCGCGCACACCGCGCAACACCGTTGATTTCCTGGTCGAGCTCAATCAGCGCCTGCAACAGATGATCAAATATGTGGTGCGCATGGAACCCGGTGTGCAGACGCCGGAGGAGACGCTGACACTGGGTTCCGGCTCGTGCCGGGATACCGGCTGGTTGCTGGTCCAAGTCTTGCGCCATCTCGGCCTGCCGGCGCGCTTTGTTTCCGGCTATCTGATCCAGCTCAAGCCCGACATAAAGTCGCTCGATGGCCCGTCCGGCACCGACGTCGATTTCACCGACCTGCACGCCTGGACCGAAGTCTATCTGCCGGGCGCCGGCTGGATCGGGCTTGATCCGACATCGGGACTGCTTTGCGGCGAGGGCCACGTACCGCTCGCCGCAACACCGCACTATCGCTCCGCCGCGCCGATCAGCGGCATGGTCGAGCCGGCCGAGGTCGCGTTCAATTTCGACATGAGCGTCACGCGCCTCAGCGAGCGGCCGCGCGTCACCGCGCCGTTCTCCGACGAGGCCTGGCAAGAACTCGATGCGCTCGGCGACAAGGTCGACGCGGATCTGAAAGACAACGATGTGCGGCTCACCATGGGCGGCGAGCCGACCTTCGTGTCGATCGACGATTATCAAAGCGCGGAATGGAACACCGACGCACTCGGCCCCACCAAGCGCATTCGCGCCGACGAATTGATCCGCCGCCTGCGCAATCGCTTCGCGCCCGGCGGCCTCCTGCATTACGGCCAGGGCAAATGGTATCCCGGCGAGCCGATCCCGCGCTGGGCCTTTGCGCTCTATTGGCGGCGCGACGGCGTGCCGGTCTGGCGCAATGACGATCTGGTCATGCCCGAAAAGCCGGACCGCCAAGTCACGAGCGACGACGCGCAACGCTTCGCCGAAGGCGTCGCCGCGCGCTCCGGGCTCGCCGCCGAATATGTGCAGCCGCTTTATGAGGATCCGGTCGATCGGATGCTCAAGCAGGGCCTGATCCCGGAAAATTTCGATCCGAATGATCCGAAGATCGACGATCCGCACGAACGCGCGCGAATTTTGAAATTATTCGACAGCGAGGTCGGCAAGCCGCGCGGCTTCGTGCTGCCGCTGCAGCGCTGGACGGCACAAGCCAAGCCCGGCTGGCTCAGCGAAATCTGGCGAACGCGGCGCGGCCGACTGTTTCTGCTGCCGGGCGATTCGCCCGTCGGCTTCCGCCTGCCGCTGCAATCGCTGCCCCAGCTCGGCGCGACGAGCCATCCGTATTTGGGGCCCGCCGATCCGTTCGCGCCGCGCACACCGCTCGCCGATCCGCGCGTCACGCATCCGCTGCCGTCGCGCGCCTTCTACGCCGGCGCCGCGCATGCGGATTCGCCGCCGCTCGCGCCCGAAACGCTGGTGCCGCAGCGGCTGCCATCGGAGACCGACAATTCGGATTACGCGGTGCGCACCGCTTTATCGGTCGAAGTGCGCGACGGGCATCTGTGCGTCTTCATGCCGCCGACCGAGACGCTCAACGATTATCTCGAGGTCGTCGCCACCGTCGAAACCACGGCGGCCGATCTCGATCTGCCGATCCATATGGAAGGCTACCCGCCGCCGCCCGATCCGCGGCTCAACGTTCTCAAGGTCACGCCCGATCCCGGCGTCATCGAGGTCAATATCCAGCCCGCCGCTTCCTGGCGCGAGGCCGTCGACATCACCACGGCGGTTTACGATGACGCGCACCAGTCGCGGCTCGGCACCGACAAATATTTGCTCGACGGCCGCCACACCGGCACCGGCGGCGGCAATCATGTCGTGCTTGGCGGCTTGAGCGCGGCCGACAGCCCGTTCCTGCGCCGGCCCGATCTGCTCAAGAGCCTGGTGCTCTATGCGTTGCGGCGGCCCTCCCTGTCCTATTTGTTCTCCGGCCTGTTCGTCGGACCGACCAGCCAGGCGCCGCGCCTCGACGAGGCAAGGCAGGACCTGTTGTACGAGCTCGAAATCGCGACCGGCAAAGTGCCGCGACCCGGCGATGCCGATTGGATCCCGCCGTGGCTGGTCGATCGTCTGTTTCGCAACATCCTGGTCGACGTCACCGGCAACACGCATCGCACGGAAATCTGCATCGACAAATTGTTCTCGCCCGACGGTCCGACCGGCCGGCTCGGCCTGGTCGAATTCCGCTCCTTCGAGATGCCGCCCGACGCGCGCATGTCCCTGGCGCAGCAATTGCTGATCCGCGCCCTGATCTCCTCGTTCTGGAAAATACCGCTCGAGGGCAAGCCGGTGCGCTGGGGCACGGCCCTGCACGACCGCTTCATGCTCGAACATTTCGTCTGGGAGGATTTCAAGGAAGTCTTGGACGATCTCAAACATGCCGGCTACGACTTCGACCTTGGCTGGTTCGAAGCGCAGCGGCAATTTCGTTTCCCGCTCTGCGGCGCCGTGCATCGCTCCGGCGTCGATCTCGAACTGCGCCAGGCGATCGAGCCGTGGTATGTGCTCGGGGAAGAGGGCAGCCCCGGCGGCACCGTGCGTTTTGTTGATTCCTCAGTCGACCGCGTGCAGGTGAGAGTCGCGAACTTCAATGCCGACCGGCATGCCGTGCTGTGCAACGGCCGCCGCGTGCCGCTGACGGCGACCGGACGCTCCGGCGAACATGTCGCGGGTGTACGGTTCAAGGCCTGGGATCTGGCGCAATCGCTGCAGCCGACCGTCCCGGTGCAGGCGCCGCTGACCTTCGATATTGTCGATATCTGGAATAAAAGATCGCTCGGCGGCTGCGTCTATCATGTCGCCCATCCCGGCGGCCGCGCGCACGATACGTTTCCAGTCAATGCCTATGAAGCCGAAGGCCGCCGCCGCGCCCGTTTCCAGGACCACGGCTATACCGGCGGCGTGGTCGAGGCGCCGCCTTTGGAAATCTCGCTGGAATACCCGCTCACTCTCGACCTGCGGCGCTGAAGCTGAAACACTTCAGCCAACCTTGCCGATTCTCACCCCATGGCTAGCCAAGTCGAGACGCAAATCCAGAGCCAAATCCAGAACTCTCTCGAACCAAACAACGCCGGGCTGGAGAGCCTAGTTGCCGGCTATCGGCCGCTGCCGGGCGTGTTCGACGAAATGATGGCTGCGGACGGACGCGTCCGCGCGCATTGGCAGCCTTTTCTCACCATGCTCGCCGCCTTGGGCAACGACGAGATCAATCGCCGTTTTGCCGCTGCCGACCGTTATCTGCGCGACTCCGGTGTGTTCTATCGGGTCTATGAGGACGCTGCCGGCATCGAGCGGCCGTGGCCGCTGAGCCATGTGCCTCTCATCATCGAGCCCAACGAATGGCGGCAACTGGTGGCGGGCCTTACCCAGCGCGCGCAACTGCTCGAAGCGGTGCTGGCGGATTGCTATGGGCCCGGCACATTGACGCGCGACGGCCGTCTGCCGGCGGCGGTGGTCGCCGGCAATCCGGAATTCTTGCGGCCGCTCGTCGGCGTCGCGCCGCCCGGCGGCGCCCATCTGCGCTTCTATGCCGTCGATGTCGGCCGCGGCGCCGACGGGCGCTGGTGGGTGCTCGGCGACCGCACGCAAGCGCCGTCGGGCGCGGGCTATGCGATCGAGAACCGGCTCGCGCTTTCGCGCGCCATTCCCGACATTTATCGCACGACCCAAGTCGAGCGCGTCGCCTCGTTCTTCCAAGCCCTGCAAGCCGAGATTTTTTCGCTCAACCGCCGCGACGACGCCCGGGCCTGCCTGTTGACGCCGGGACCGATGAACGAGACTTATTTCGAGCATGCCTATCTCGCGCGGTATCTCGGGCTTCTATTGGTCGAGGGCGAAGATCTGAGCGTCGAAGACGACGGCGTCTTCATCCGCACCGTCTCGGGACTGCGCCGCACCGAGGTTTTGCTCCGGCGCATCGATGCAGATTTCGCCGATCCGCTCGAACTCAATGCCGCTTCGCGCCTCGGCGCACCGGGTTTGCTGCAAGCGGTGCGCGACGGCAAGATCACCATCATCAATTCGCTCGGCGCCGGCCTCATCGAGGCCCGCGCCATGCTCGCATTCCTGCCGGCGCTGGCGCCGGTCGTGCTCGGCGCCGAACTGAAAATGCCCAACGTCGCCACGTGGTGGCTTGGCAGCGCGGCGATGCGCGAGCAGATGCTCGGCAGGCTCGATACTATGGTGATCGCGCCGGCTTTCACCGAGCATTTCGACGATCCGAATTTGGGCGGCGCGATTCTGGGCGCCAAGCTCGGCGCCAAGCTTGACACGGCGCAGCGCGAGGCGCTGCTGCAGTCGATCCGCGACCGCGGCGTCGATTATGTGGCGCAGGAAGCGGTGACGCTGTCGAGCATGCCGGTGTGGCGCGACGGCAAGCTGCAGCCGCGTCCATTCACGCTCCGCCTCTACATCGCCAAGACCGGAGACAGGCCCGGCGACGGCTGGCACGTGATGCCCGGCGGCTTTGTGCGCATTGCCGACAACATCGACGCCCGCGCCGTGAGCCTGCAGCAGGGCGCGGCGACGGCCGATGCCTGGATGCTGGCGCGCGGCCCGGTCGCGCCAACCACATTGTTGCCGACGCCGGAAGCCATGCCGGTGCAGCGCGCCTCGGGGCTGCTGCCGAGCCGCGCCGCCGACAATCTGTTCTGGGTCGGCCGCTATGTCGAACGCGCCGAAGCGACGCTGCGGCTCATACGCGCCATCGTCAATCGCGTCGCCGACAGCGCCGCGGCGCCGGTCATCGGCCGCGCCACCTCGCTGCTTGTCGCCTGGAGCGCGGCGCCGAACGATATGTTCCAGGCGCCGGCCACCTTTACAGCGCTCGCCGCGCTCACGCGCACCGATCTCGACGGCTCGCTGCCGCGGCTGTGCGGCGCCGCGCGCGCGGCGGCGTCCGTCATCCGCGATCGGTTCTCGCCCGACGCCTGGCGCGCGATCCGCGATCTCGCCGACATGACTTCTTCGCCGCTTGCCGCGGGGCCCGCTGAAAGCGCCATCGCCGAGCGGGTCGAGGCGGCACTGCGCCTGATCTCGGCCTTCTCCGGCCTGGCGCAAGAAAACATGACGCAGCTTGCCGGCTGGCGCTTTCTCGAACTCGGCCGCCGCATCGAGCGCGCGGTCCTGACCTGCCGGTTGACGCGCTGCTTCGCCGAGCCGAGCGCGCCCGACGGCAGCCTGGATCTTCTGCTGGAGCTTGCTGACAGCCAGATCAGTTACCGGCAGCGCTATGTGATGATCGCGGCGCTGGCGCCGGTGATCGACCTGGTGATGCTCGATCCCAACAATCCGCGCTCGGTGGAGTTTCAGCTCGAGCGCATCGAAGCCCATCTGAACGCTTTGCCGAAGCAGAGTGCCGAAGGCCGCCTGTCGCCGGCGCAGCAGATCGCCGCCGGCATCACGACGCGGCTGCGCACCATCAACGCCAGTGAGGTCGGCGATCATCTCATCATCGACATCGAAAATTTGCTGATGAAACTATCGGACGCGATCAGCTCGGCCTTCCTCACCAACAACGAACGTACCGAGCTGATGTGGGAGGCGCTGGCGTGATCTACGATGTGCGGCAGACGACGGTTTGCGGCTATGCGACGCCGGTGTCACGTGCGCACCATGTGCTGCGGCTGACGCCGGTGTCGCGCGACGGCGAGCGGGTTCAGGTCGCGGCATTGCAGATCATGCCGGAGCCGGCGCACCGGCGCGAAGGCCAGGATTTCTTCGGCAACCGGCTGACCTGGATCGAGATCGATGAGCCGCACAGCGAAGTGACAGTGAAGCTCTCCGCGCGCGTCGCCGTTGACGCGCCGGACGAAGTGGCGCCGCTGTCGACGCCGCCCTGGGAACAGGTTCGCGACGAAGCCTTCGCCACCACCGACATCGGCCCGCTCTCGCCCGCACATTTTCTGTTTCCGAGCCGGATCATCTCGCTCGATGCTGCGATCCGCGACTACATCCGCCTGAGTTTCCCGCCCGCACGCCCGATCCTCGATGCCGCGATCGACGTGATCAAGCGCATCAAGGCCGATCTGATCTATGAGATCGGCTCGACAACGCCCACGACAACGCCGACGATGTGCTTCGCGCAGCGGCGCGGCGTCTGCCAGGATTTCGCGCATGTGATGATTTCCGGATTGCGCGGCATCGGCCTGCCGGCCGCCTATGTCAGCGGCTATCTGCGCACCGTGTCGCTGACCGATAAGCCGCGCCTGCAAGGCGCCGACGCCATGCATGCCTGGGTGATGCTATGGTGCGGCGGCGAGATCGGCTGGGTCGGACTCGATCCGACCAATGCCGTGCTCGCCTCCGACGCGCACGTGATGCTTGCCTTCGGCCGCGACTATACCGACGTGGCGCCGATGGACGGCGTCATCCTCGGCTCCGGCGGCCAGCAGATCGGCGTATCGGTGAACGTGATCCCGGTCGGCTGAAGAGGCCGTCGCCGCTTTTGCGCCCGGTCGGCTTCCGAGTCAGCCCGCGGCGATGACCGGCAGGATCAGGCACGACGGATGGACGCCGTCGTGATAGATCGTATCCGTGCCCATCAGCGAGGGGTGATAGGGGTGCGAGAACACGCCATCGGTCGCCGGCGAATCGCCGTTGGCGAGTTCAAGGCGGATGCGGTGACCCCGCTTGAACACATAAGCGATCGGCAGCACCTCGATATCGAAGGCATAGATTTCACCCGGTCTCAGCGGCTGCGGATTGGTGTGGGTGTAGAACGGCCGCTGCGGCGTCGAGCGCGCGGCATCCTTCTCGCGATGCGAGGCCTTGAGCCAACCCTTTGACACCGGCGTGAACGCCGGCTGTTCGCCTTTGGGGCGCAAGGCTTCGTCCTGGGGATGCTGATCGGTGAGCTTGACGATGAACTGGGTGTCAACCGCGCTCGAGGAAGCATAAAGCTTCAGCACGATCGGGCCAATGACTTCGAGATCGGCCTCGAGCGGCGCGGACGCAAAGGTCAGGACGCGGCGCACGGGATCAACCCGGCCGTCCGGGCCTGTGACGGCGACCCCGTTGACCCATTGCCAGTCGGGGTAGGTGTAAGACGTCGGCGTCTCGGCCGCGGCGGGCGCGGTCGACAACGCCCCGTCATTGAGCGAGATCACGCTGCCCGATGGTCCCCGGCGCAGATAATAAGCGACGGGAGCGGCGCGACGCGGCGGCCACTCGGCTTCCTCGCGCCAGAGATTGGCGCCGCGGATATAGAGCTTCACCGGCTCGCGCGCCATGAAGCCGTTGTCGATCCCCTTCAGATGAAGGTCGTAGAACGGCAACAGTTCCTTTTCGTGAAATTCAACTTCATCGAACATCCGGTGCGCTTCGAACGTGTTGCGCGCGCCGGTGACCACGAGCTTCTTGGCGGCTTTGACCTCTTCGTAGCCAAGAATGTTGCCGCGCAGATGCAGTCCCATTTTGCCCCAGTGACCGATCGACAGCACCGGGCAGCGGATTTTGTCGAGCCGCCAAAAGGGCGAGCGCTCGCGCCAGAAATCATTGTCGAGCTCATGCTCGATGATGGCGCCCGGCAAGTCGAAGCGCATCGGCGCGCGGCCGGGTTGGCCGGCCGGCCGGTGCTGATTATCGGCGCGCAGCGAGCTGTACCAGACCGAGCGATAGCTACAGTAGATGCCGCCGTGATAATTCGAGCCGCGATACTGGTCGACCAGACCATCATAAGGCGCGATGCAGGCGAGTCCGGGCGGATCGTAGGTCGCCATCAGCCACTGCGCCATGGCGTAATAGGACTGGCCGATGCCGCCGACACGGCCGTTGCACCATGGCTGCCGGACGATCCAGGCGATCAGCTCGAGGTAATCCTGCTGCTCCGCGAGCCCCATGAAAGTGAACTCGCCGTCCGAATGCCCCGAGCCGCGCACGTCGGCGTGCAAATAGGCATAGCCCTTGCCGACATACCATTCGATCGGCCCGGTCTCGCGCCACAGAAACAGCGGATAGGCCGGCACCTCGTCCATCTCGTATTGGTAGGGCGACGCGGCGAACAAAGCGGGGAAGCGGCCCGCGGCATCGGGTCGGTAAACGCACAGCGAAATACGGACGCCGTCGCGCATGGTGACGGTGCCCCCCCGCTCGATCTTCATCTTGTAATCTGCCACGCTCTTCCTCCCTGCCTGCCCTGCCCTGCCCTGCCGGGCGACGGTTATCGGCTGCGCGATTAAGCCGCATGCGCTAGCCGAGCCCGGCTGCGGCATTGTTAGCCGATAAAAACAAATTCGACGATGGAGGAAACATGTTCTCGAGGATGCTGGCCTTCGGGCTCGCCGCGTTGCTGGTGCCCGCGCTCGCGGCCGCGGAGGATTATCCGTCACGACCGATCCGTGCGATCGCTTCGCAGGGGCCGGGCGGCTTGAGTGATCTGTTCATGCGTGCGCTCGGCAGCGAGCTCGGCCCGGCGCTGGGCACCTCGATCGTCGTCGAGGACCACGCCGGCGCCGAAGGCACCATCGGCGCCCAGGCCTGCGCCGCCGCCGCGCCTGACGGCTATACGATCTGCATTCTCCCCGGTGAAGCGATCGTCATCAATCCGCTCATCCAGGCCAACTCGGATTTCGATCCGGTTAAGAGCCTCACCCCGGTCGCGCGGCCCTATTATCTGACGCAAGTGTTTGCCGTGACCGCCGCGCAGCATGTGAAGTCTTTCGCCGAGCTTGCGGCGCTGGCCAAGGCCAAGCCGAACTCGCTCAACTACATGGCGCCTTCGCTCTCCAAGGTCGCCTTCATGGAAGAGTTCAACAAGAAGAACGGCGTTGACATCGTGCGCGTGCCGTTCAAGGGCGGCGGCGACGCCGTCAACAGCATGCTCACCGGCGCCACCCAGATTGCGATCTTCGGCATCGGCAATCTGTTGCCCTATCTGCAAAACGGCAAGATCGTCGGACTCGCCGTCGACGGCGACAAGCGTTCGCCGCTGGCCCCCGACATTCCGACGTTTAAGGAGATCGGCTACAAGGAACACATTGCGGCGACCTTCTTCGGCATCTTCGCGCCGGCCGGCACGCCGAAGCCCATCGTCGACAAGCTCAACAAGGCGATCGTCGCGGTGGAGTCCAACCCGGATTTCCAGAAGAAATATCTGATCAATCGCGGCCTGACGCCGGTCCTCGAATCGGCCGAACAATTCGACAAGGAACTCGTGGCCGACCGCGCCGAGGGCCACGCGGTGGTCAAGGCGTCCGGGCTTTATCCAAACGTGAAGTGAGGACGCCGGCGCAGTGGATTTGACATTCGCCCCGCCCGCCGCCAGTTCGTGAAGCGGGCGGCGGCGAACATGATCCCGGTCGGGATTGGTCCCGTGATTCGGGGCAAAATCCGGTGCTGCAATGTCATAAATTTTGCCGCGTTGCGACTTTAATCTTCGCGCCCGCTGGTTCCACAATCGTGCTTCACGGCGCGCATCTGTATTATCCGAGCAATGAGACTTCGCCGCCGGCTCTCCGTTCTTGTCGCGATCGCTTTGGTGCCGTCGTTATTGCTCACGGCATACAATGCCGCACGCTGGCGAATATTTCTCGAAGACGAAACCCGCGCCACGGCGCGTTCCGAAGCGCGCCTGACGTCCGGGGAGCTGGAGCAAATCATCGATAATGCGCGTCAGCTGATGACGGCAATGGCAAAATACCCGCTGAGTGCGGATAACAAGGAAGAATGTGCCTCGTATTTCAAATCCATAATTTCATACGTTAAAATCTTTCGCGAGGCTGCGATCATCGATACGGACGGAAGGTTTCTTTGCTCCACCATTCCGTTTCAAGAAGCTCTCGATGTCGGCGATCGCGCCGGCTTTTATCAGTCCCTGAAAGCCGACAAGCTCGTCATTGGAACGATCATTCACGGTCAATCGACCGGATCGACGCCAATCCAATTATCGATGCCCTACAGAGATGCCGACGGCTCGATAAAAGGATTGATCGTCGTTATCGGAGACTCGGCAAGACTGGCTGAAAGGTTCCAGGCATACCAATGGCGATCCGAACACCGGCTTATCATCATGGACGGCCGGGGCGCCTTGAAGCTCACCCTTCCGGCGAGCGATTTCGAGGAAGCAGACAGCATTGCCAAACAGGCCTTTCCCCTGATCCCGTCTGCAAAGTCGGGAACGATTGACGTGAAGGATTCAATCGGACGGTCTTTGATTGTCGGAGTTGCGGCGCCGGGCAGCACGGATGAGGGCCTATTCGCGGCGGTAGCGCTGGACCGCGATTCCGCTTTGGCAGAAACCTCCATCGTCAACGTGCGGAGCATTGCTTTCGATTTTGTCTTCATAATTCTTGCCGTCGTCGCCGTATGGCTCGCTGCCTATCTCATGATCGATCGTCCTGTGCGCGCGATCATCAAGAGTGCGCGCAAATGGGAGTCGGGTGACATGTCGACGGCGTTCCCGAAATTCAGATATTCCGACGAATTTGGACAGCTGAGCGCGGCACTGACTCGAATGTCGGGCAGGATCGACGAACTGCTTAAGCAAAAAGATCTTTTGCTACGTGAGCTTCAGCACCGCGTAATGAACAGCCTGGCGTTGCTCTCGGGCCTTTTGGATATGCAAAGGCGGTCGGCCCGCGGCGCCGTGGCGAAAGAAAATCTTGCCAATGCCCGCGACCGCGTTGTCGCGATGGGAACGGTCTATCGCCATCTCTACCAGACCAACACCTTGGAATACGTGGAATTCAGCGATTTTCTAAGGACGATCTGCGATACCAGCGGCAGCGCCTATGTCGGGGCCAAAAGGCCATCCATCGAAGTCGAGGCCGACTCGCTCGAGCTTTCAGGTCCACATGCGATTTCGCTCGGCATGTTGACCCACGAATTGATAACGAATGCGCTTAAGCATGCTTTTTCGGACAGCGAATCGGGGTCGATCAAAGTCACGCTGAAACACAAAAAGCGCGGCGCTATCGTTTTGAGCATCGCTGACCGGGGGCGAGGGCTACCAGACGACTTCAAAATAGAAGGCAAGTCTTCGTCCCTGGGAATGAAGATGGTCGCTTCAACCGTGCAACAGCTTGGCGGCACATTGGAAATCAATAGACTTAAGCCGGGGACGGAATTTTTGATCCACCTGCCCGCCGATATCGCCCGAACCTGATCGGTTTCCATGCGGTGTCTATGCTATGGTGTGGCTGCGAGATCGGCGGGACCGGGCCCGATCCGACCAACGCCGCTCTCGCCTGCGACGCGCGTATGATGCTCGCCGGCGGCTGCGACTATACCGGCGTGGCGCCGATGGACGGCGTCATCCTCGGCTCCGGCGGCCAGCGGACCGGCGTGTCGGTGAACGTGATCCCGGTCGGCTGAACGCGCCGGCGCCTCGCTCATAATGGACGAGACCGATCGGGACTGATCGGCGCCGACAAGGGAGGCAACCCGTGAAGCATTCAGGGCTTCTGCGTTTCGCCACTGCGCTTGTTTTGTGCGTCCTGTTGTGTGTCCTGGCCCAAAGCACGCAGCCACTGCCGGCGGACGGCGCCATTGCCCTGCAACCTGTGTCTTATTCGCCGGGCGATGCGAGAGCCGCACCCTCGGGCGCGATGGCGCGAAGCAAAAAACTGAGGATGGCTTGCTACCCCGTTTGGGGCCAGTGCACGAAAGATTCCGACTGCTGTACCGGGTTCTGCAGAGTCGGCAGGGTGACCGCCTATTGCGACTACAATTAATCGATTTGTCGCGCGCGGATATCTCTGCGCTCCGGAGCAAATCCGAACGGCCTCGGTGATATAGACAGCCTTAACTCGTCGCGGCTTTCGCCAAAGCTGCCAGTACGGCGGCAAGACGTCCCGTGACTTCGCTGACCGAGGCGGCATTGCCGTGGCGCGCCGCGATCCAGGCCGGCTCGTTATAGGACAGCCAAACCTTGCCGGCCGCATCCTCGTAGACCAGAGCCTTCAGCGGCAGGTCGATGCCGGTGGTCTGCAGCGCTTGCATCAGCGGCGTGCCGCCTTTCGCGTTGCCGAAGATCAGCAGTTCGGTTGGGCGCAGCGGCATGCCGGCCTCTTTGGCGCCGGCGGCATGATCGATCCGGGCGAACACCGTCAGGCCTTTGGCTTTAACATCGGCCTCGAGCCGATTCATGGTTTCCTTGGCGCTGTGGATGCTCGGCAGGGTGGTCAGGCCATTTTCGGACATGGATGGGTACCCCGGTTACGGCAAATTTACGCTCGCGGGAAGCTGCAGCGACGGCGGCGACGGCGCCACTATTGACCGGAAGCCATAGTCGCGGGAAGAAGACCATTAGTTGCACGATCCTGCCCGAAAAGCCGGACACCAGCCCGCGAATCCAGCCCGAGGCAAGCTTTTGGGGATCATGCCGGGAGGAAAACGACAGGTATGGCCGACGACGAAAATAAGAAGCCCGGCCACACGCTTGCCGACCATCTTTACGGCCGTGACGTCGTGCATGCGCATGACGACGACACCGACCATGATCATGACCACGACATCGAGGCCGATGACGGGCCGATCGAGGACAATCCGCTGTGGCGGCAGGACAATGTCTCGCTCACCACCGTCGGCATCGATATCGGTTCCTCGGGCACGCAAGTGATCTTCTCGCGGGTGCATCTGCGCCGCCTCGCCGAAGATCTGACCAGCCGCTATTACGTCATCTCGCGCGAGACCCTGTTCCAGTCGCCGGTGGCGCTGACGCCGTACCAGAGCGAGGAACGCATCGACGACCGGAAGCTCGGCGAGATCATCGACGACGCCTACGTCGCGGCGCAGTTGTCGCCGGACAATATCGATACCGGCGTGGTCATTCTCACCGGCGAGGCGTTGCGGCGCGAGAACGCGCAAGGCATCGCCAAGATCCTCTCCGAACAGGGCGGCGAATTCGTCACCGCCACCGCCGGCCATCACATGGAGGCGATGCTCGCGGCTTACGGCTCTGGCGCCGCGCGGGTGTCGAGCGACGAGCACAAGCGCATCCTCAATATCGATATCGGCGGCGGCACCACCAAGCTCGGTCTGGTCGAGAACGGCAAAGTGATCGCAACCGCTGCGATCCATATCGGCGGCCGGCTGCAGGTGGTCGAGAACGGCAAGATCACCCGGCTTGATCCGGCCGGAAGACATCACGCCAAGCGCGCCGGGTTCTCCTGGAACCGCGGCGACGCAGTCGGACGCGACGATCTACAGAAGGTCGCCGACGTGATGGCGGAGACGCTGGTTGCCGCAATCACGGCGCGGCCGATGCCGCACGACATTGCACATCTTTATCTTACCGACCCGATCGAGAATTTTGGCCGCATCGACGGCGTGATGTTCTCCGGCGGCGTCGCCGAATACATCTATGAACGGGAGACGCGGGATTTCGGCGATATGGGGCCACGGCTCGGCCGCGCCATCCACGCTCTGATCGACAAGAAGGCGCTACCGTGGCCGGTGCTGCCGGCCGGCGAGTGCATTCGCGCCACCGCGCTCGGTGCCTCCGAATACAGCGTGCAGCTCTCCGGCAATACCAGCTACATTTCGGCGCCGGGCGAGCTTCTGCCGCGCCGCAATCTGCAAGTGCTGCTGCCGCCGTTCGCCTGCGGCGAGACCATCGATTCCGATCAGCTCGCCAAAGCGATCCGCAACCATCTGGTCGCCTTCGATATCACCGACGCCGAGCACGAAATCGCCCTGGCGCTGCGCTGGACCGGCTTGCCAAGCTATCAACGGCTGGCCGCCTTTGCCGAAGGCATCAAGCACGGGCTCGCCGACCGTATCGAAAAGAAGCTGCCGCTCTACATTATGCTCGACGGCGATGTGGCGCAGACGCTCGGCCATATCCTGCGCGACGAATTGCATGTCGCGAGCGAGCTCCTGGTCATCGACGGCGTCGTGCTGTGGGATTTCGACTATATCGATCTCGGCCGCATCCGCATGCCGTCCTACACCGTGCCGGTCACCATCAAATCGCTGGTATTCAACGAAGACCCGCGCGGGCCGCGGCCGCGCCAGCGCTTGCATCATCATGATCATGACCATAATCACGATCACGATGATGGGCATCATCACCGCGACCACCATCATCATCACGGCCATGATCATGACGATACCCATAGCCACAAACATGGGCATGACCACCACTAGCCGTTTGCGCACCCTGTTCGCTAAAATCGGCGCCAGCGCCGGAAAATGTAAGGGATGAAATATGGCCGACACGACCAAAAAAGACGCCAAGGTTTCTGACGATCTCGCCGCCAAGTTCAAGACCGAGAAGGAAACGCCCTATACGCGCTGGGTGAAGGCGGAAGGCCTCGACATCATCCCGTCCTTCTATGTGCGGAATCTCAATCACGTCGAGCTGAAACCCTGGGCACGGCGCGGCGGCAACGCGGTGTTTCTCAATCACGACGCCTCGCGCACCTCGAACGACTGCTATGTGATGGAGATTCCGCCAGGCAAGAGTCTTGCCCCACATCGCCAGCTTTATGAGGAAATGATCCTCGTGCTGTCCGGTCGCGGCTCGACCACGGTGTGGAACGATGCCGGCGCCCGCATCACCTTCGAGTGGAAGGAAGGCGCGCTGTTCGCCATCCCGCTGAATTGTCATCACCAGCATTTCAACGGCTCCGGCAAGGAGCCCGCGCGCTACGTCGCCGTCACCAACGCGCCGCCGGTGATCAATCTCTATGAAGATCTCGATTTCATCTTCAACACCAAATACGACTTCAAGGACCGTTTCGCCGGCGAGCCGGATTATTTCTCCTCGAAAGGCGAGCAGAAGGGTTTTATGCTGACCACGAATTTCGTGCCGGACGCCGTGAATATTCCGCTGATCACCGCGACCGAGCGCGGCGCCGGCGGCGGCCATATCCGCTTCAACATGGCCAAGGGCTCGATGAACAGCCACATTTCGCAGTTCCCGATCGGCACCTATAAGAAGGGCCATGCCCACGGGCCGGGTGCGCATGTCATCGTGCTCTCCGGCGAGGGCTTCTCGATGATGTGGCCCGAAGGGGAGGAGCCGCAGCGCTTCGATTGGGAAATCGGCACCTGCATCGTGCCGCCGAACATGTGGTTCCACCAGCACTTCAACACCGGCAATACGCCGTCGCGCTATCTCGCCTTCAAACACGAAGGCGTCGCCATCAGAAACGCGCAAGGCGTGCCGAAGGCCTGGATCTCGCGCCGCGTCGGCGGCGACCAGATCGATTACATCGACGAGAAGCCGGAGATCCGCCGCGTCTTCGCCGCGGAGCTCGCCAAACACGGCATTGCATCGCGCATGGACGCGGCCTATGCCAAAGAGATGGCCGAACTCGGCATCAAATCGGCATAACCACCTGGCGCGAACGCAATGACCGACGAAGCGACAACTGCCGAAACGCCGTTCTGGCGGTTTTCGCTGAAGTTCTATCGTCAACCGTCGGTGTCGGAGGCCTGCATCGCCTTGCAGGACGAGTTCGGCGTCGACGTCAACCTGCTGCTGTTTCTGCTCTGGCTCGCCTCCGACGACCGGCAATTGTCGGTCGACGAGGTCAGGATGCTGGACGACAATGTGCGCGATTGGCGCAACCTCACCATCGTGCCGATCCGCGACGTGCGGCGGAAATTGAAAGGCGCCGCGACCCTGGTCGATCCCGGCGCGCAGGAAGCATTCCGCAACAAGGTGAAGACCGTCGAGCTCGAGGCCGAGCGGCTGCAGCAGGAGGCACTATACGCGTTCGCCAAATCGGGCCCCCTCGGCACCGAAGCACTGCCCCCGGCGGCGGCGCTCGCCAATATCGGCGCCTATGAAAGCCTGCTCGGCGTAAATTTTCCGAATCCCGCAGTTGCTGCGCTGGCCAGCGCCTTTGCCGCCGTTATCGGCCGTTAACCGCTCCGGGCTGACGCTGTAAGCACGATTGCGCACCGGCTGCACCGCATGGCACAAGAGCGCCCGAAAAGACACGTCAACCCACGCGGTCTTGCGCGATCTAAAAGAGATGGCTCTCAGGGATTATGGCTCACAAAGACTCGGCGAAAGCAAAGCGATTGATTATCGGCATTTCCGGCGCCTCGGGTACGATCTACGGCGTGCGGCTGCTTGAAATGCTGCGCAAAGCCGAGGTCGAGACTCATCTGGTGATGAGCAAGTCGGCGGAAATGACGCTGGCTTACGAGACCGACATCAAGGCGAAGGACCTGCGCACGCTCGCCGCGGTGCATTATCCGGTCAGCGATATCGGCGCTGCGATCTCCTCGGGCTCGTTTCCGACCATGGGCATGATCATCGCGCCGTGCTCGATCCGCACCATGAGCGAGATCGCGACTGGGGTGACCTCGTCGCTGCTGTCGCGCGCTGCCGACGTGGTGCTCAAGGAAAAGCGCCGGCTGGTGCTGGCCGTACGCGAGACTCCTTTGCATGGCGGACATCTGCGCACCATGACGACGCTCGCCGATATCGGCGCGGTCATCGCGCCGATCGTGCCGGCCTTCTATAATCGGCCGCAATCGGTCGACGACATCATCAATCACACCTGCGGCCGGCTGCTCGACCTGTTCGGCATCGACACCGGCATGGTCAAACGCTGGAAAGGCGGCACGGCAGAGGAATAAGCCGCAACACGGAGAGCAACGGGGAAGCACCATGGACCAGAAACGCTACGACATCGGCCTGGCCAAGCGCCGCCAAGTTCTCGGCGAAGCCTATGTCGACCGCGCACTGCAAAACGTCGACGACTTCAATCGCGATTTTCAGCGCCTGCTCACCGAATATTGCTGGGGCGAGACCTGGGGCGACGAAACCTTGACGCCGCGCGAGCGTTCGCTCCTCAATCTCGGCATGATCGGCGCGCTCGGCAAAATGGAAGAATTCGCCACCCACGTGCGCGGCGCGCTCAATAACGGGCTGACGCCGGACGAGATTCGCGCCGCGCTCACCCAGGTCATGATCTATTGCGGCGCGCCGATCGGCGTCGATTGCTTCCGCGTCGCCAAGCCGATTGTCGCCGAATACATGAAGACCAGGAAGTAACTTAACAGAAAGCCCGCGCCATGCTCGATCAGTCCGCACAGGATAAGAAGAAGAAGAACATTTCCGGCCCGCCGCTCGATTTTCAGGAACATCTGGCACGGCTTGAAGCGGACGGCCTGCTGCTGCGCATCGAGCGGCCGATCAACAAGGACACCGAGCTGCATCCGCTCGTGCGCTGGCAGTTCCAGGGCGGGCTCAAGGAAAATCAGCGGCGCGCTTTCCTGTTCACCAATGTCGTCGACGGTTCGGGCCGTCGTTACGACATGCCGGTCGCGATCGGCGCGCTTGCGGCTTCCGCCGAGATCTATGCCGTGGGCATGGGCCGCCCGGTCGGCGAGATCGGCGACGCCTGGATGAACGCGATCAATCATCCGATCACGCCGGTCGTCGTGAAGTCGGCGCCGTGCCAAGAGGTGGTCATCAAAGGCGACGCGCTGCGTCAGCCCGACGGCGGGCTCAAACTTCTGCCGGTGCCGATCTCGACGCCGGGCTATGACGCCGCCCCTTACCTCACCGCCACGCTGTGCATCACCAAGGACCCGGAAACCGGCGTCCGCAACATGGGAACCTATCGGGCGCAGCTGAAAGCGACCGACCGGCTCGGCGTGCGCATGGCGGCGCGGCCGGGCGGCGCCGGCGGCTATCTGCACTGGCAGAAACACCGCAAGCTGAAGACGCCGATGCCGATCGCCATCGTCGTCGGTTGCGCGCCGGTGGTGCTGTTCACCGGGCCGCAAAAGCTGCCGATCGATTGTGACGAGATGGCGGTCGCCGGCGCGCTGGCCGGCGAGCCGATCCGAACTGTCAAAGGCGTCACCGTCGATCTCGATATTCCGGCCGATGCCGAATGCGTGGTCGAAGGACTGATCGATCCGGAACTGCTCGAGCCGGAAGGCCCGTTCGGCGAAAGCCACGGCCACGTCGCGCTCGAAGACTTCAACATGTCGATGCGGGTCACCGCGATCACCCATAAGCGTAAAGCGGTCTGGGTTTCGATCCTGAGCGAGGTGACGCCGAGCGAGTCGAGCGTGATGAAGCGCGTCGCCTACGAGCCGCGCTACCTCTCGCATTTGCGCGATACGCTCGCCATCAAGGGCGTGCGCCGCGTGGTGCTGCACGAGCCGCTGACCAATCTGCGCAAGGTCATGTTCGTGCAATTCGCGCCCGGCGTGGCACGCACAGAGATTTGGCGCGCGCTGCACGGCGCCGCGAGCCTGCAGGCCGATATCGGCAAATATATCATCGCGGTGAGCGAGGACATCGATCCGGAAAACACCGACGCGGTGTTCTGGTCGCTCGCCTATCGCGCCAATCCGATCGAGGACGTGCAGATCGCGCCCTATCGCTCGCCTGGCCACGGCCCGAAATCGGGCGGCCATGGCCTGGACTCGACCATGCTGATCGACGCCACCTTGAAGGAGCCGGCACCGCCGCTGGCTTTGCCCAAGCGCGAATTCATGGAGGGCGCGAAGACGATCTGGGAAGAGCTCGGGCTACCCGCGCTCACGCCGCAATCGCCGTGGCACGGCTATTCGCTCGGCGAATGGGATGCGGTGTGGGACACTTATGCGAACCGCGCCGTCGCCGGCAAATGGGAGGAGAGCGGCAAGGAAACCTTCGCCCGCCGCCGCGGCGGCTTGCGGCCGGAGACGCCGGTCAAGGACGTCAAAGAGTAGTTTATTGCGCCGAAGCCGCCTGCTCGCGGCCGTTGCGGAGACGGCTCGCCGCGGCGTGGATCGCGGAACGCACCCGCTGATAGCTGCCGCAGCGGCAGATGTTGGTCAGCGCGGCGTCGATATCGGCATCGGTCGGCTTGGGATTCTCGGCAAGCAACGCCACCGCCGCCATCATCATGCCGCTCTGGCAATAGCCGCATTGCGGCACGTCGTGATCGATCCAGGCCTGCTGGACCGGATGCAGCTTGCCGTCCTGCATCAGCGCTTCCACGGTCGTGATCTTCCGCCCGGCGAGCGAGCCGACTGGAATCTGACACGAGCGGGTGGCCACGCCGTCGATATGCACGGTGCAGGCGCCGCACTGGGCGATGCCGCAGCCATATTTGGTGCCGGTGAGCCCGATGGTGTCGCGCAGCACCCAGAGCAGCGGCGTATCGTCCTCGACATCCACATCGTGGATTTTGCCGTTGATCGAGAGTGCGATCATTCTGGCCTGCCTGGTCCGTCCATTCCCGTCCACTTCGATGCCGATCCCGCGCCGCGAAATCGCGCCAAAGTGGCGTCAGCCCACAGAGCAAAGCTCACAGTGGCAAGATAACCTAATTCGCCGCCAAAACGAAGCCGCCCCGGCGTCAATCCTTGCGCGCATGGAGAAAGGTCGCATGAGTGCCCCGCGCCCGCGTCCTGCCTCGCGTGTAAGCAATGACTTTTTGCACCTTGCTTTGCCGGGGCAATGATCGAAGGATGGCGCGCCGGACAAGCGAAGTGTTGGAGCGTCATATGAGCGACGACTTCGAGGACCATTGCTGGAAGGACCTCGTCCCGCCGGACATTCTCGACATCTACTCCGATTACAAGCGCAGGACCTTCGTCGGACCGGCGCCCGCCCTGCTCGCCGTCGACCTCTATGAGCTCGTCTATCGCGGCGGCGCACAGCCGCCGGCCAAGCTTGCCGGGGAGTATCCGAGCGCCTGCGGCATCTATGCCTATGAGGCGATCGAGCCGACCAAGCGGCTGTTTGCTGCCGCCCGCGCCGCGGGATTGCCCATATTTTATTCGACCGGCGACACCCGCAGCGAGAGCCGCCCGAATCTGATCAACGCCACCAAGCGCAACAAGCTATCGGTCGATCCCGCGGATTACGTGATCCGTCCTGAGTTCAAGCCGCAGCCGGGCGATGTCGTCATCACCAAGCAGCGCGCCAGCGCCTTCTTCGGCACGCCGCTGTCGGCGCATCTGACGCAGCTTGGCGTTCAGACACTCATCATCTGCGGCGAAAGCACGTCGGGCTGCGTGCGGGCAAGCGCCGTGGATGCTTATTCGCACGGCTATCACGTAGTTCTGGTCGAGGAATGCTGCTTCGACCGCAGTCCGCTATCGCACAAGGTGAACCTGTTCGACCTGCATCACAAATATGCCGACGTCATGCGTGTCGATGAGGTCACGGCGCATCTCGCGCAAAATCCATCGGTGAAGAAAGCCAGTTGAAATGAAGCCTTCGCGTTACGGGCCATTTCCTTATTCGCCGATCATCCATCGTCCGGCCTTGCATTGGCCGGATGGCGCTCATGTCGCGCTTTGGGTCATTCCGAATATCGAATTCTTCGCGCTCGACGAAAAAGTGCCGCCGGGCTCCGGCGGTACCGGCGTGCCGGTGCCCGACATTCCGGCCTGGTCGGCCCGCGATTATGGCAATCGCGTCGGCGTGTTTCGCTTGATGGAAGTGCTCGAGAAGCACGGCATCCGCGCCACCGTCGCGCTCAACAGCGAATTGTGCGACGAGCATCCGGCCATCATCAAAGAGGGCAACAAACTGAAATGGGAATGGATGGGCCATTGCGAAAGCAATACCCGCCGGCTCAATGCCGCGCTGCCCGGCGACGAACCCCGCATCATCAAGGACTCGCTCGCCACCATCGAACGCGCCACCGGCACGCGGCCGTGCGGCTGGCTCGGCTCCGGCCTGCAGGAGACCTGGGACACGCTCGATCTCCTGGCTGAGAATGGCTGCGACTATGTCTGCGACTGGACCAACGACGACCAGCCCTACATCATGAATCTCGACGGCAACAAAACGCTGGTCAGCGTGCCCTATAGCCATGAGATCAACGACAAGCCGGCGTTCGAGAAGTTCCACCGCACCGCCGACGAATTCCGCGAGATGATCTGCCGGCAGTTCGACGTACTTTATCGCGAAGGTGCGCAATCCGGACGCGTGATGGCGATCGCCATCCATCCCTATCTCACCGGCGTGCCGCACCGGATCGACGCCTTCGACGCGGCGCTGCATTACATCGGCCAGCACGGCAAAGTGTGGAAGACAACTGGCGCGGAGATTGCAAGGCATTATCGCGCGCAAGTCGCAAAATAAGGGCTATTTCGCCGCGTGGCTGCGTGCGCCGGCACAAAACAGCGCAGCCGGTCGGCGCTTCTTGTCACCACGATATTGTATACAATAAAATACATATCTGACGGCCGCCGGGGATTGGAGACGGATATGAGACGCAATGCAACTTGGCAGCGCTGGGCGGCGGCACTATCGGTCGTGCTCGCCGGGCTCGCCGCAATTCCGGCGCGCGCAAGCGAACAGATCACCCTCGGCAGTGTCGGCCAAGCATCGGCGAATATCTGGCCGGCTTTGATCGCACTTGACCAGGGCTTCTACGCCGGCGAGGGCCTCAAGGTCGACATCGTCTATGTGCAATCAAGCGCGGCTTTGGTGCAGCAGGTCGCCGCCGGTTCGCTGCCGGTGAGCATCTCGACCGGGCTTGCCGATCCGCTGCGCGCCGTCGGCATGGGCGCGCCGATTTCCATCGCCCGCATCGAGGTGCAGGCGCCGCCCTACGACCTCGTCGCCAAGCCGACAATCGCAAGCCTCGCCGGTCTCAAGGGCAAGCTGATTTCGCTCGGCGGCCCGAAAGACATCACGCGTATCTATGTCGAGCGCATGCTGGCGCCGAGCGGCGTCAAGCCTGGCGACTTCGACATGGTCTTTGCCGGTGCGACGGCCGCGCGCGCCTCGGCGCTCACCGCCGGCGCAGTCGATGCCGCAATCCTGTTGCCGGCGTTCAATTTCCAGGCGATCGCCAAAGGCTTCAAGAGCCTCGGCCTGACCGCGGACTATGTCAAAGACCTGCCGTTCTCCGGCGTCGCCGTGAACAATGCCTGGGCCAGCGCCAACAAGCCGGTGCTCGAGAAATTGCTGCGGGTCGAGACCAAAAGCATCGCCTGGTTCAACGATCCCAAGAACCGCGCCGACGCGGTGCGGATTCTCAAGACCGCGAGCGGCCTGTCGGACGACGACGTGCAGAAGGCCTACGACTTCTTCCGCAACGGCAATTTCTTCGAGCCGAGCGGAAAAGTGTCGCGTTCCAAGCTCGATAATCTGGCGAAAGCCATGGAAAGCCTCGGCGACCTGCCGAGCGCGCTCAATGTCGACAAAGCAGTCTTGCCCGGGATTGTGCAGATGACGGATTAGGGCGGCGCGCGATGCGGATAGGTCCAGTCGCACTCCTTGCCGGCGCGATGCTCATGCCCGCGCCGGCCGCTCGCGCTGCCGATGCGATTTCGGTCGGTTCGGTTGACGCCACCTCCGCCAATCTCTGGCCGTTCCAGATCGCGCGGAAGAACGGCTATTTCGATGCGGCCGGCATCAAGATCGATCTTGTTTTCGCGCAATCCAATGCCTCGGTGATCCAGCAACTCGCCGCCGGGTCCTACAACGTCGCGCCGAGCGCCGGCATCGTCGATCCGATCCGCGCCATCGACAAAGGCGCACCGGTGAGCCTGGTGCGCATCGTCATCCAGGCGCCGCCTTACGCGCTCCTCGCCAAGCCCGAGATCAAGACGGTGGAAGGCCTCAAGGGCAAGACCATCATCGTCGGCGGCCCCGCCGACGTCACCCGGCTCTTCAACGACCGGATGATGCAAAAGCACGGCCTGAAATCCGCCGACTATGATTACGTCTTTGCCGGCGCCACCAGCGCGCGCTTCGCGGCGCTGAAATCCGGCGCGGTCGACGCCGCACTGCTGACCGTACCGTTCAATTTCTACGCCGAGACCGAGGGCTATACCAATCTCGGCTTCACTTTCGACGTCCTGCCCGACATGCCGTTTGCCGCCATGGCGGTGAACCGGCCCTGGGCCGAGCAGAATGCCGGACTGCTCAAGCGATTCCTCACGGCCTATACCAAGGGCGTCGCTTGGTTCAACGATCCGATAAATCGCGACGCTGCCATAAAAATCCAAGCCGATATCAGCCATATTGCGCCGGCAGACATCGAGAAGGCCTATACTTTTCTGCGTGACAAGAATCTCTTCGAGCCGACCGGGATCGTCTCCAAGCGCAAGGTCGCAACGGTGATCGACGCGCTGCATGAACTCGGCGACGTGTCCGGCGGCACGTCGGTGGACCGATTCTTGCTGCCCGGCGTGACGCAAATCTCCGAGTGATGTCGATGAGTACGATGAGCGTGAAACCCGCGAGTTCTCCGGCAGCGCGGCCGGCGGATTCCGGTCCCTCGCCGCTGCGCGGAATACTCGTCGCGCTGCGCCGCAGATATCTCGCCGCCACCTTGTCGGTCGTCGGCGGCCTCGCGCTGTGGGAGGTCGTCAGCCGCTACGTCGTCGCCAATGCCTTGTTTCTTGCCGGGCCCTCGCAGATCGCCGTCGCGATCTATCATCTGGCGGCGACCGGCGAGCTATGGCGCCATATCGGCGTCAGCGCCGCCGAATTCGCCCTTGGCTATGTCATCGCAAGCTTCCTCGGCATCGCGCTCGGCTTCGCCATGGCCTCAAGCGCCACGGCGAAACAGGCGCTGCAGCCTTGGGTGTCGGGCCTTTATGCGACGCCGACCATCGCGCTGGCGCCGCTGTTCATTCTCTGGTTCGGCATCGGCATCTGGTCGAAAGTCATTGTCGTCATTTCGCTCGTGCTGTTTCCAGTGGCGATCAACACCGAGGCCGGGCTGCGCACCACCAGCGAACGGCTGATTGAAATGCTGCGCAGTTTCGGCGCCACGCCGCGGCAGATCTTTCTCAAAGTGGCGTTGCCGTCGGCGGTGCCGTTCATTCTCACCGGACTGAAGCTCGGCATCGGCCGCGGCCTGATCGCCGTCGTGGTGGCCGAACTGTTCGGCTCGCGGGCCGGGCTCGGCCGTCTGATCAGCCAATCCGCCGACGCTTTCAACATGCCGGAGCTGTTCGCCGGCGTCGTGATCCTCGCGGTGGCCGGCATCGTCATGACCGCAGGCTTCAGCAAGCTCGAAGCCAGGCTCGTGCCATGGACCAAGGAATGAGCACGATGAGCGCCGTTCCGAAGCTTGCCGTCGCGCATCTCGGCAAGCGCTTCGGCGATCTCGAAGCATTACGCGATATCGATCTCACCATACGCCGCGGCGAGTTCATTTCGGTGGTGGGACCGAGCGGCTGCGGCAAAACCACGTTTTTGCGCATCATCGCCGGACTCGAACCGGCGACCTCCGGTGAAGTGCTGCTCGACGGCCGCACCGTACGCGAGCCCGCGGGCGATCGCGGCTTTGTCTTTCAGAACGACAGTCTCCTGCCGTGGCGCACCGTGTTCGACAACGCCATTATCGGCCGCGAGGTCACGAGCGGCGTCGGCCCCGCGGAGCGCAAGCACGCCATGGAGTTGTTGAGGCTCGTCGGCCTCGAAGGCTTCGAACATTATTATCCGCGCCAGCTATCCGGCGGCATGCGCCAGCGCGTGAACCTGGCGCGCGCGCTCGCCATCGACCCGGAAATCCTGTTGATGGACGAGCCGTTCGCCGCGCTCGATGCGCAGACCCGCGAAATCATGCAAGCCGAGCTGTTGCGCATCTGGGACCGCGGGCAAAAGACCGTGCTGTTCGTCACGCACCAGATCGACGAGGCTGTTTTCCTCTCCGATCGCGTCCTGGTCTTTGCGCGCCGTCCGGGCCGGCTGCAGGAAGAAGTCGAGGTTGCGCTGCCGCGGCCGCGCACTTTGGAGATCAAGCGAACCGGCGAATTCGTCGGCCTGGTCGATCATATCTGGCGGCTGATCGAAGACGACGTGCGTAAGGCGGCGCTCTACGAGAATGCGTGACCGGTCGCAGGGGGCCGGCGCCCGCTACAGTCGATTTTCAATTTGCGCAAGTCCTTAGCGGAAAATCGGTGCCCACCCTCGGGCCAAGTCCAAGAGCAAGCTTTCCGGGACTTGCGCCAGAGCGCCTCCAAATCCGGCGCTTTTAACCGTTAACCGCTGCAGCGCGCCGGTCACATTGCCACGCTTCTGATCCCTTTTCAGCGGCCCGAAACCAGGGCATTCTCCGCCGACACTGTCGGGTCAGACCCGCTACCGGGGCGGCACGTCAGGGTTACGAGAAAAGCCGCCTTTGGGAGGACATCATGAGTTTTAGCTTTTCGCGCCGGAGCGCCGCAGGCGCTGTCGGCGCCGTTCTGCTCGCAGCCGGTCTGGCTGCTACAGGACATTTCTCTGCCGCCGCGCAGAACAGCCCGCCGATCAAGATCGGCTTCAGCATGGCGCTCACCGGCCCGCTAGCCGCCAACGGCAAGCAGGCGCTGCTCGGCGCCAAGATCTGGGCGGAAGACGTCAACGCCAAGGGCGGACTGCTCGGCCGCAAGGTCGAGCTCGTCAATTATGACGATCAATCCAATCCGTCGACCATTCCAGGCATCTACACCAAGCTGCTTGACGTCGACAAAGTCGATCTCGTGGTTTCCGGCTACGCCACCAACATGGTGGCGCCGGCGATTCCGGTGGTGATGCAGAAGAACAAGACCTTCATCAGCCTGTTTGCGCTCGCCGCCAACAGCGAATTCCACTATCCGCGCTATTTCTCGATGCTGCCGTCGGGACCGACGCCGAAAGAATCCTTCACTGAAGGCTTCTTCGAAGTGGCGGCGGCGCAGAATCCCAAGCCGAAAACCATTGCGCTCGCCGCCGAGGACGCCGAGTTCTCGCGCAACGCCTGCGAGGGCGCCCGCAACAATGTGAAGAAATACGGTTTCGATATCGTCTACGACAAGACCTATCCGCCGAACACGACCGACTTCTCGCCGATCGTCCGCGCCATTCAGGCGGCCAATCCGGACCTCGTGGTGTTCTGCTCCTATCCGCTGTCTTCGGTCGGCCTGGTGCAATCGGTCACCGAGCTCGGCTTCAAGCCGAAGATGTGGGGCGGCGCCATGGTCGGTCTGCAGGCCCTCGCGTTCAAGGACAAGCTGAAGGGCAAGCTCAACGGTATCGTGAACTATGAGACCTGGGTTCCGTCGCCCAAGTTGCTCGCTCCGGCTGCGGACTTCTTCAAGAAGTACCAGGCGCGCGCAGCCTCCGAAGGTGTCGATCCGCTCGGCTATTATCTCGGCGGCTGGGGCTATGCCTATTTTCAGGTGCTGCAACAGGCGGTCGAAGGCACCAAGAGCATCGACGATGCCAAGCTCGCCGATTATCTCAAGAGCCATGAGTTCAAGACCATCATGGCCGACGTGAAATTCGGCAAGGACGGCGAGTGGACCAAATCCGGCATGTTGCAGGTCCAGTATCACGACCTCACCGATGCCGCGAACCTCGATACTTGGCGCGGCATGAGCTATCAGACGGTGCTCACACCGGCCGACGAGAAGACCGGTAACGTGATCTATCCCTACGAAAAGGCGCTGAAGTAGGACGCGCTTTCCCGGGCCCCTCGCCGAGCGCTCTCGGCGGGGGGCTTGTTCTTTTATAAGATGCCGTCCCAGGCGCCGCTCGCATCATTCACCGGGACAACCGCACCATGCTCCTGCCCACAAGCCTTGTCGGCTCCTATCCGCAGCCCGAATGGCTGATCGACCGCGACAGGCTGTCGAAGCAGGTGCCGCGGGTGCGCGCCGATCTCTGGCGGATCGCCCCCGACAAGCTCGAGGCGGCGCAGGACGATGCCACGATCCTCGCCATCCGCGATCAGGAACGCGCCGGCCTCGACATCATCACCGACGGCGAGCAGCGCCGCGAAAGCTACTCCAACCGTTTCGCCACGGCGCTCGACGGCATCGACATCGATCATCCCGGCACCGTCATCAACCGCACCGGCCGCGCCATTCCGGTGCCGCGCGTCATCGGACCGATCCGCCGCCGACATCCGGTCGAGCTGCGCGACCTCGAAGTGCTGCGCGCCAATACCGATCGCCGCATCAAGGCGACGGTGCCCGGACCTTTCACCATGGGCAAGCAGGCTCAGGACGACTACTACAAGGACGAAGAAGCGGTGGCGATGGACTACGCCGCCGCCGTCAACGCCGAGATCAAGGATCTGTTCGCCGCCGGCGCCGACGTGGTGCAGATCGACGAGCCGTGGATGCAGCAGCACCCTGACAAAGCGCGGCAATACGGGCTCAAGGCACTCAACCGGGCGCTCGACGGCGTCAACGGAACGGTCGCGGTGCATCTCTGCTTCGGCTATGCCGCCGTAGTGCACGAAAAGCCGTCCGGCTATTCGTTCCTGGCCGAACTTGAAAGCTCAAAGGCGCAGCAGGTCTCGATCGAAGCGGCGCAGTCCAAGCTCGATCTCAGTGTGCTGAGGCAGTTGCCGTCGAAGACCATCATTCTTGGTGTCATCGATCTCGCCGACATGACCGTCGAAACGCCGCAGATCGTCGCCGAGCGTATCCGCCGCGCGCTCGCCATCGTGCCGGCCGAGCGCATCGTCGTGGCGCCCGATTGCGGCATGAAATACCTGCCGCGCGCGGTCGCCTTCGGCAAAATGCAGGCGCTGGCCGGTGGCGCCGGCCTGGTGCGGCGCGAGCTCAACGGCCGCTGACATCGCCGGCATTTTAAGCGGGAGCATTTCCGAATTCTGGTTTCCACTTTTTCGTATCATGCTCTAGAACCACGATATGAATCGCCGGCACGTCCTTAGCCGCGCTGCCTCTGCTGGCAACGGCGCGCGTGCTCGGTCCGTCACTTGCGGAGGGCGCAATGTTCCTGAAAGTCGGCGCGGCCCTGCCCGATCCGCCGTTCGAGCTGATGACCAAGGACGGACCAATCGGCTTCGACATCACGCTGATGCTGCGCATTGCCGAAAAGCTCGGCCGACAATGGCAGCTGGTCCCGTACGAGGGCACCGACTTCAACGGCATTTTCGCCGGCCTCAACGACAGCAGCTATGACTGCGTGGCTTCGGGGACCACGATCACGCCGCCGCGGCAAAAGCTCGCCGATTTCTGCGCGCCTTATGCGGTTTCCGGCCAATCGCTCGTGGTCGACGTCGGCCGGCATCCGGATGTGCATGGCGTGAATGACCTCGAAGGGCTCGTCATCGGGGTGCAAAAGGGCAATACGTCCGAGCCGGTCGCCGTAAAGCTCGTGGCCGAAGGCCGCGCAGCGCGGCTCCGCGTCTATGCCTATGACGAGATCGAAAAGGCGCTCGACGATCTGTCGGCCGGCGGCTGCGATGCCTTCATGAAGCTTGCGCCGGTGACCGCCTGGTTCGTGCGCGACCGGCCCAAGCTCAAAGTCGTGCAGACCGGCATCACGCGGGAGCTGCTCGGCATTTGCGTGCGCAAGGGCGATACTGCGCTCGCCAGCGCGATCGGCAAGGCGCAAGCCGCGCTGATGGCAGACGGCACCATCCCCGACCTGATCAAACAATGGCTCGGCAGCGGAGCGGCCTTGCCGCAATGACATCCCGCAGGAAAAGACAATCCAGGAACCGCCCATGCTTTTGTCGTATCGCCGAAAGCGCTGTGTTGGGATCGGCGCGCTCCTGGCACTGAGCTTGTTTTCGCCGGCGAATGCGCGCGCCGCCGAGGCAGGAGCCAAAGCCATGTATACCGATCTTCCCGGCGTGAAGCTCTACTTCACCGACACCGGCGGGCCTGGCACGCCGATCGTGCTCTTGCATTCAAACACCGGCAATAGCGACATCTGGGCGCCGCAGATTGCGGCATTCTCGAAAGCCGGCTATCGCGTCATCGCCTTCGACCGGCGTGGCTGGGGCAGAAGCACGCCGGATCCGTCGGGGCAGCAACCCGGCAGCATTGCCGGCGATCTCGATGGCCTGGTCGATCACCTCAAACTCAAGAAATTTCATCTCCTTGGCGTTGCCGGCGGCGGCTTCAGCGCGCTCGACTATGCGGCCTGGCATCCGGAACATATCCGGAGCCTGATCATCGGCGGCAGCACCGGCGACCTGAAAGACAAGGAAATCGCCGATTTCATCGCGCGCATCGAAATCCCCGAGATCAGAAAGCAGCCGGCCGCCTATCTCGAAGTCGCGCCGTCCTATCGCGGCGCCAATCCGAACGGCAACGCACGCTGGAACGAGATCAACGCGCATTCGCGCCAGCTCAACGCGCCGTCGCAGCCGCTGCATACGCCGAATACTTACGAGAAAATTGCGACCATCACCGCGCCGACTCTGATAATTGCCGCCGACGCCGACCTGCTCGCCCCACCGGCGCTGATGCGGCTGTGGGCGCCGCATATGAAGAATTACGAATGGGCGGAAATGCAGGACGCCGGCCACGCCATGGCCTGGGAGCAGCCGGACGTGTTCAACAAGCTTGTTCTGCACTTCGTCGCCAAGCACTGAGCGGCGAGGCAGCGCGCGCGAAATCAGCGGTGCCCCGCCGCCGCACCGCGTTCCAGCGCCTCGCGATCCCAGTGGGCGAGATCGGCCGCGGCGGCATATGTTTCTTGGAGAAAGCCGAGCAGCAGTGCGTCGGGGTCGCTGGCCTCACGCACGGCGTCATAGGGCAGAATGAACTGCCCAACATTCTTGTCGTAAAAAGCCCCCGCCGTGGCCAGGCGCGTAGCACCGTAATTTTCGGGCTCTGGATAGGCATAGACATAAAACGCCGCACGGCCATAGCCGCCGTTGCCGGGCCAGAAGCCGCAGCTTGAGCATTCGTGCGAATAGGCCTCTGCCATCACCCAGGCCGCGACATTCGGCGTCGGGCCTTGCGGCGGCGCGGCAGTGCGGCCGGAAAAGCGCGTGACGGCGAGATCGAAACTGCCCCAGAAAAAGTGCACCGGGCTAGCTTTGCCGACAAAGCGGGCGCGGAATTTCGTCATCACGCGGTTGGCCTGAACCAGCGCCAGCCAGAATCTCTGCGCGTAGACCGGATCGTATTGGGCATGCGTGCGGTCCTGATCAAACGGGATCGCATTTTCAATTTCGCCCGGCATCGTCCAGATATGCACGTCGACATCGAGCCGGTGCAGCGCCGCCATGAAGGCCGCGTAGAAATCGGCGACCGTCATCGGCTCGAGCGTGATTGCTTCGCTCCCGCCGTCGCTGGTCCCGATGATCAGTCGATGAGCGATAAAATCAAAGACGATGTCGATCGTACGTCCGTGATAGGGCATCGCCGACGCGACGAGCCCCCTTGAGGTCACATACAGCGTCGAGTTCCACCAGTGATTGACCAGCGGAGTAAGCGCGATGCGGACCTTGCCGACAATCTGCGTCCAAAGATGGAGAGTATCGCAGGCCTCGCGCCAGGCATCGAGCGGCAAATCCGGCCATTGCGGAATCGTGGTTTGTCCCATCGCGGTTAATCCGTGCCGCCGCATTGCATCCTGGCTCAGGAGCCATCGCCGTCATCCTAACACGCCGCCAGACGCGCCGGCACGGCGTCAGTTCTATGGCCGTTCCTCGCACAACGCGATCGTCCTGGTCGAGCCCGCCATTCTCCGCGGCCGACCGGTCTAGAGAATTTCGACGGCACCGATGCCGCTGTTCTTTGACGCAGTGCGCACCGTTAGTTACGCGGCATTCCGCACCTGCCAGCCGGTCGGGCCCCGAGGGAATTCACGAATCGCGCGAACCCAACGGCGCGCCGAACGCGGCACGCAATTGCGACACGACGTGCCAAGCCGCCGGCGTCTGCTTGATATAGCGCTTGAGCCGACGCTGCGCCGTGGACAGGGCGCTTGCGGGCCAGCCGCGCCAGGTCGCCGCGGCGCAGTAATCGAACAGCCGCAGCCGCTCATCGCACCATTCGCTCTTGTAGCGCTCGTCGCCGATGGTGAAATCGAATTTGCGCATGCCGAGCTTGGTCGCATGCGACATCAATTCGCGCAGATGCAGCACGCCGGGCCCGAAATGGGCAATCCGTCCGTCGCAATAGCTGGAGAGAATATGATAGTAGCAATCGCCGTGCACGATGGCGAAATTAGCTGCGACATCTGCCGAGCCGACTTCGACACGGCTGACATGCACATGCTGCCGCGTCGCCGGATTGGAGGCGAAGTCGAGGAAGAATTCGCGATAGCCCGGCCGCGCGAACATGTCGGGAATGCCCTTGCGGGCGAATGATATGCTCTTCTGCCTCATCAGGATTTCGAGCGTCGCCTGGGTCTCGGCAGCGTCGGCGGCGGTGATAAAACGGATGTCTCCGAACTGCGCCATGCGCCGGCGCTTGGCGCGATCGTGCCGGCGCGTCGCCGAAGAGCGCTTGGTGCGATAAAGCGCCTCCCAGTCGCCGCCAAGCCGCATGATATGCGCGCTGTTGGCATTCAGCGTAGGCTCGAGGCCGATGAACGGATTGATCTCGTCGCCGATTGCTTCCGGCATTTTCTCGAATTCGATCCAGTCATGACGCGTTTCGTGATCGGACTGCATCTCGGCCTGCAGCTTGCGCCACAATCCGCGAAAGCTCTCGGGCGTGACGTTTTGCGAGAACCCGCGCGACAACAGCGGCGCGTTGTAGTCGCACAGATCCTGACCAAGCCAGGACAGCCGCCGAAACGGTCCGCGGTTGATGGCAAGCGGCAGGATGAAGGCAATTTCGTTCGTTGCGAAGTGGCCGACAACGATGACAGGCACCACGCCGCCGCGGATGCCGATATGCCGATGCCAGGCCGCAAGCCATTCGTAGCTTTGAAACGGCGTCGCCGCGGCAGCGCGTTCAAAGCGCCGCCATTCGTCCTCGGCGGCGGCAAGACTGGTATGAATGCGAAAGCTGATGTCAGGTGGCGCGCCCGAAGACACCTCTGGCTGCGGCGGAAACGTGGCGCGCGCCGCCTCGAATGGCCTCACCTCCGCCCGTGCGCTCGCGTCTCGAAACGCCGTCAATGGTGTCGCACGCGTCACTGCATGAACCGGACTGACGTTAAGGCTATGGCCCTTCATAGGGCAGATTTCTTAAGCGCGCGTGGCCTTGCCTCGGGGACGTGGCGTTAAGGTAAAGATATCGACGACGTCATGGGCGCCGATTCGGCGACCAAACCGCCTTTGCACCGGATTCGTCGTGCGAGGGCGTGTCGCTTTGGCGCAGGTCGAACGCGTGACGCCGCCCGCTTTGCCGGTGGAACCGTCGATTTGACAGACCTATCCTGGGCTTATTAATTCGCCGCCTGCCGTACCGGCAGTGGCTTAACATAATGCGGCCAGATCGGGGGAGGATAACATCATGTGGCGTCGAGCGTTGTTGCGTATCGTCGGTCTTTATCTGCTGACTTTGTTCGCGGCGAGTGCCGCATTCGCACAGGCGAATGACTACCCGAACCGGCCGGTCACCATGATTTCCGACGCCGCGCCCGGCTCGGCGCCCGATATCGACGCGCGTTTCACCGCCGAGGGCCTGAGCAAGATCTGGGGACAGCAAGTCATCGTCGCCAATCACCCCGGCGCCAATGGCAGCATTGCCGCGCGCTTTGCGTCGCAGGCCGCGCCCGACGGTTATACGCTGTTCATGCCGGCGCTATCGACATTCGCCTCGTCGCCGTCGGTCGCACCCAATCTGCCGCTGCGGCTGCCGCGCGACTTTCTGCCGATCGGATTCACGATCGAAAATCCGATGTTCATCGCGGTCAATTCGACGCTCGGCATCAATACGCTGCCGGAATTGATAGCGCGCGCCAAGAAAGAGCCGGGCACGATCTCGATCGCCGTGACCGGCGTCGGCCGGCTGACCCATCTCACCGGTCTGCTGCTGCAGCAGCGCGCCGGCATTCAACTGTTGCCGGTTCCTTATAACGGTGGCCCCGCAGCGGCGATGGCCGACGTCGCCAGCAATCGCGTGTCGATGATCATCGAGGGCTATTCGGGAATCCAGGGCGCGGTGAAGGCCGGCCAGTTGAAGGTCATCGCCGAAGCGTCACACCAGCGGTTGCCGGATTTTCCCGATGTGCCGGCCGTGGCCGAGACGCTTCCGGGGTTCTATGCCACCGGCTGGCAGGTCGTGGTGGCGCCGCCCGGCACACCAAAACCGATTGTCGACAAGGTCAGCGCCGATCTCATCAAGGTCATGGGCGACCCTGATCTGAAGAAGCGGCTGGGCAAGATCGCCAATTATACCGACCCCATGAACCCCGAGCAGACGCTCGCCTTTGTCAAACAGCAGCAGGACACCTGGCTGCCGCTTCTGGACAAGATAGGGCTGAAGCCATAACTGACTTGGATTGGGTTCACGGAGGTTTTGAGATGTTGACGCTGTATTACGCACCGGGCGCCTGCTCGATGGCTTCACACATCGTGCTCGAAGAAAGCGGCGAGAAATACGAGCCGCGCAAGGTCGACCTTGCCGGCGGCGAACAGCGTACGGAGACCTATCTCAAGCTCAACCCGCTCGGGCGGGTGCCGGTGCTCGGCCTCGACGACGGCACCCCGCTCACCGAGAACACGGCGATCCTGCCCTATCTCGGCAAACGCTTTAATCTGTGGCCGGAGGGCGCGAACGGCGAAGCCAAGGCGTTGTCGCTGATCGGCTACTTTGCCTCAAGCGTGCATCCGGCGCATGCGCATGTCGGCCGCCCAGAACGCTACACCGCCGACCAATCGGCCTTTCCCGGCATCAAGGACATGGGACTGAAGACTTTCCACACCTATCTCAAGCAGATCGACGGCATCCTGGCGGGCCGCGAATGGTTCGGCGACGAATATTCGGTGCTCGATCCTTACGGTTTCGTGTTCTACACCTGGGGCATCCGCCGCGATCTGCCGATGGGCGAATTGAAAAATTACACGGCGCACAAAGACCGCATGCTCAAGCGGGATGCCGTCAAGCGTGTCGTCGAGAATGAAAAAGTGAAAGTTTGAGAAATTGCGCCATTGCGAGGAGCGAAGCGCCAAAGCAATTAAGCGCTGAAATGCCGTTCTGGATTGCTTCGCTCGCAACGACGGAGCCTCACGCCGTCTTCTGCACTTTCAGGCCTAGCTCGTTGATCGTGCGCTCGCGCATGATGAACTTTTGAATCTTGCCGGTGACCGTCATCGGGAATTCGTCGACGAATTTGACGTAACGCGGCACCTTGTAGTGGGCGATCTGCTCGCGGCAGAAGCCCTTGATCTCGTCCTCGGTCGCGCTTTGCCCCGGCCGCAGCTTGACCCAGGCGCAGATCTCCTCGCCATAGCGATCGTCCGGCACGCCAATAACCTGCACATCCTGGATTTTCGGATGCCGGTACAGGAATTCTTCGATCTCGCGCGGATAGACGTTCTCGCCGCCGCGGATCACCATGTCCTTGATGCGGCCGACAATATTGCAATAGCCCTCGGCATCGATGGTGGCGAGGTCGCCGGTGTGCATCCAGCGCGCCGCGTCGATCGCTTCGCGCGTACGCTCCGCGTCGCCCCAATAGCCGAGCATCACCGAATAGCCGCGAGTCAAAAGCTCGCCCGGCATGCCCGTCGGCACGATACGGCCGCTCATGTCGACGATCTTGACCTCGAGATGCGGCTGAATGCGGCCGACGGTCGACACCCGCCGCTCCAGCGGGTCCGCGGTCGAGCTTTGGAAGCTGACCGGGCTGGTCTCGGTCATGCCATAGGCGATCGTGATTTCGGAGAGATTCATCTTGGCGACGGCGCGCTTCATCACTTCGATCGGGCATGGCGAGCCGGCCATGATGCCGGTGCGCAACGACGACAGGTCGAAGCGGGCAAATTCCGGGTGATCGAGCTGCGCAATGAACATCGTCGGCACGCCGTGCAGAGCGGTGCAGCGCTCCTCGGCCACGGTCTCGAGCGTCGTCAGCGCGTCGAAGCCCTCGCCCGGAAAGACCATGCAGGCTCCGTGGGTGACGGCGGCGAGATTGCCGAGCACCATGCCGAAGCAATGATAGAGCGGCACCGGAATGCACAGCCGGTCTTCCGGCGTCAGCTTCATCGCCTCGCCGATGAAGAAGCCGTTGTTAAGAATATTGTGATGCGACAGCGTCGCGCCTTTGGGAAAGCCGGTGGTGCCTGAGGTGAACTGAATGTTGATCGGCTCGTCGAATTGCAGCAGCGGCTTCAGCTCGGCGATGCGTGCCGCCTCCGCGGGGCCGCCGCGCGCCACGATTTCGGAGAAACGAAACGTGCCGGGATGCCAGCTGTCGCCAATGAGCACGACTGAGCGCAGGGCCGGCAGCCGGGCCGATTCCAGTTTCCCCGGTGTCGCATGACCGAGCTCGGGCGTGAGCTCGCGCAACATTCCGATATAGTCCGAGGTCTTGAACCGCTCGGCAAGAATGAGTGCCTTGCAGCCGACTTTGTTCAGCGCGTATTCAAGCTCGGCGACGCGATAGGCCGGATTGATATTGACCAGAATCAGCCCGGCTTTAGCGGTGGCGAATTGCGTCAGCACCCATTCGCTGTTGTTGGGTGACCAGATGCCGATGCGATCACCCGGCTCGAGGCCCAGCGTCAGCAGGCCCGCCGCCAGTCCATCAACTTCGCGTTGCAGTCCAGCATAGGTCAACCGCACATTTTGGTGCCGCACGACGAGCGCCGGACGGGACGGATATTGGGCGCAGACGGCGTCGAAGAATTGACCCACCGTTTCGCCGATCAGCGGCTGATTGCTCGCACCATTGACGTAGCTGAGTTCGAGCGCGGCCATGCCAGTTTCCATGGCTGTTTCCTCCAGATTTGTTGAAATCAATCATAATCGCTGACGCGGCAGGACGGAATGCGCCCTAAGTTCCATTGATCTTACGCGTTTTGCCTGGCTGCCGGATAAAGGTCCTATTCACCGCTCCCCGCTAACGTGCCCGGCAAACGATCCGAACCCACGCCCGGCCATGGCGCATCTCGAACTCAGTAAGGCATCGCCGCGACTCCGGCATGTGTTTTCTCTGGCGCTGCCGGCGCGCAGTCCCGCCGCAGCCGATACACCGTCGCCGCGCTGGCGCACGGTCGCCGCCGCGTCGCTCGGCAATGCCCTCGAATGGTTCGACTTCGTCATCTACGGCTATTTCGCGACCACCATTGCCAGGCTGTTCTTTCCGGCCAAGAGCGATCTGGAATCGCTTCTCATCGCCTTCGCCACGTTCGGCATCACGTTCTTCATCCGACCGGTCGGAGCGATCTTGCTCGGCGCCTTTGCCGACCGGCATGGACGCAAGGCGGCACTCCTGCTGACCATCGGCTTGATGATGCTGGGAACGGCGATCATCGCCGTAGTGCCGACCTATACGACAATCGGGCTATTCGCTCCATTCATCATCGTCGTTGCCCGCTTGATTCAAGGCATTTCCGCCGGCGGCGGCTTTGGCAGCGCCACCGCATTTCTGGCCGAGCAGGACCCCAAGCGCCGCGGCTTTTTCGCGAGCTGGCAATTCGCCAGCCAAGGCCTCACGACAGTCATCGCGGCGGCCTGCGGCGCCATTCTGACCGCCACCTTGACCACCGAACAGATCGACGCTTGGGGCTGGCGCATTCCTTTCATTTTCGGATTGCTGATCGGACCCGTCGCCTATTATCTCGGACGCCACGCCGACGAAACCGCGGAGTTCAAATCGCTGGCGCAGAGCAAGCAGCCGTTCGTCGAGGCCCTGTCGGATGCCAAAGCACGCGTGCTGGTGTCGCTCGGTGCGGTCGTGCTCTGCACCGTGCTGACCTACACGACGCTGTTCATGCCGGGCTTCGCCGTTCGTCAGCTCGGCCTGCCGCAAGCCGGAAGCTTCTTCGCCGCGGTCCTCGCCGGCGCGATCCAGATCGTTCTGGCGCCGATCTTCGGCGCGGTCTCCGATCGGCGTGGCCGGTTGCCGATCATGATTGCCGCCGCCACGATCGTTTTGATTGCAAGTTTTCCCATGTTCACGTGGCTAGTGGCGGTGCCGAGCTTGCAGACGCTTCTGATCGTGCAAGCCGTCATAGGGGCGCTTGGCGCCGCCTATATGGGTCCGCTCGCTGCGCTGATGTCGGAAATCTTCCCGGCGCGGATGCGCACGACCGGCCTGGCGGTGAGCTATTCCTTCTGCGTTGCGATCTTCGGCGGCTTTGCCCCGTTCATCAATGCCTGGCTGATCGATGTCACCGGCGTCAATGTCGCGCCGAGCTATTATCTCATGTTCGCCGCGGCAATCAGTCTCGCGGCGCTGATGGCGCAATATCGGCTGCGGCTGTGATTCCTGCGACGGCGGTTCCATCGTAAACGCTTTTTACGGCCCCCCATCGCTATTCGTTAAGTGTTTATCGACCGCTTAGCCGATTATTTTACCATTTGCGTACCGCCGTTTGTTAGCAAACGCCCACCACACTGCCAGCGGGCAATTTTGCGTCTAAAGAGCGGCGTCTTCGGCATGAGGATGCATCGAGTGCGAGACATGCGACGTTTGTTACCCAAAGCAGCGATTCTCAGCTGGCTTGTCTCGACCCCGGAACAGAAATTGCGTTTCGAACTGGTCGACGCGCTTTACTCGACGCCGAAATCGATTTTCGCCGCGTCGGCCGCCGCGCTCTTTGTCGTGGCCACGACGCTTACGCTGAGTGGCGATCGCGTCTATGCCTGGATCTTCGTCGCGTTTTTGGCGGTGGGCATCGGCCGCGCCGCATCGCTGCTGCTTTATCGAATATCGCCACACAAGGTGGACGACTGCGCCGCGACCGCAATGTGGGAGCGCCGCGCGCTGGTCGGCGCCTGGGCCTTTGCCTTCATGGTCGGCTCGACCGGTGCTTACACCGTCATCATGCATCCCAACAGCGACGTCGAGCTTCTCGTCAGCTGCTGCGTGATGGGCTACATCGCCGGCATTTCCTCGCGCAATGCCAGCCGGCCGATCATATCGATCGGCCAGGTCATGCTCACCGCGGTTCCCTTTCTCATCGCACTCGTCGCGCGCCTCGACCTGGTCCACTCCATGCTCGCCGCCTTCATCGGCGCGCTGCTCGTGAGCATCATCGTCATCTGCCGGGCGGTATTCGAGAACATCATTTCCCGCCATACCGCGTTCAGCAGGATCGAACTGCTCGCGCGCCGCGATGCACTCACCGACCTGTGGAACCGCAAAGGACTGATCGAGCTTCTGGAGAAGCGGCTGTCCGGTGACGCCAAATCGGGCGAAATCGTTACGCTGATCCTGATCGATCTCGACCGCTTCAAGGACATCAACGACACATTCGGACATCAGACCGGCGACGCCGTACTCAAGGAAGTCGGCGACCGCATCAAGTCGGTCACCAATCCGGGCAACGAGGTCGCGCGCATCGGCGGCGACGAATTCGTGGTGATCCTGACCGGGACCGACGAGGAGCAGCCGCAGCTCACGGCCGAGCGCATTTTCGCGACTTTCGCCCATCCATTCACGGTCGGCATCAATCAGCATCTGTGCGGGGCCAGCATCGGCTATGCCATTGCGCCGCGTCGCGGCGCGACACTCGAGCAATTGTTCCGCAACGCCGATCTGGCGCTCTACGAGGCCAAACAGGCCGGACGCCGCCAGATCGTTCGTCATACGCTCACGATCACCGAGCGCTACGACAGGCGCGTGCTGCTTGAACACGATCTGCAATTCGCCCTGCAGAACGGCGAGATGGAGCTCAATTATCAACCGATCGTCGATCCGCGGTCCGGCCGCGCCATTTGTTGCGAAGCCTTGCTGCGCTGGAACCATCCGAGCCTCGGCCAGATCAGCCCGATGGAATTCATCCCGCTCGCCGAGACCACCGGACTCATCGTGCCGATCGGCGGCTGGGTGCTGGACACGGCGTGCCGGGAGGCTGGCCACTGGCCGACGGATATCAGTGTGGCGGTCAACCTGTCGGCTGTGCAATTCCGCCGCAGCACGGACCTCGTCGCCATCGTCACCGGCACGCTCGCCGCCACAGGCTTGGCGGCGCGGCGATTGGTTCTTGAAATCACCGAATCCGTGCTCATCGAGGATTCCGCCGCGGCGTTGACCGTTCTCGAACGCCTGCGCGAGCACGGCATCGGCATTTCGCTTGACGACTTCGGCACCGGCTTTGCCTCACTCGCCTACCTCAACGATTTTCCGTTTTCCAAGATCAAGATCGACCGCAAATTCTCGCAAGCCATCGACACCTCGCCGCGCACTGCCGCCATTATCGGCGGCATCGCCAAGACGACGCGCGATCTGCACATCGAACTGGTAGCGGAAGGCGTCGAGACAGAAAATCAGCTTGAGCGCATGTCCCGCTTCGGCATCAATGCGATGCAGGGCTATCTGTTCTGCCATCCCCTGCCGGCAAGCGAAATTCGCAAGGTGATCGTCAATCCGATCTTGACCGAAGCGGCCAAGCGTCACGCCCTGCACGGCCGCCCTGTGACGCCGCGGCGCAAAGCCGCTTCGTGATCGCCGCCGAGAAGTCTCAGCTCACCGAGAGATACCGGTCCAGCACGGCCATGCGCATGAATTTCGACAGGCGCACCTGCTCGAAATACATCGCATTGGGCAGATCGTCGCAGGAGGCGTCGATCTCGTCGTGCCGCGGCAGCGGGTGATAGAGCAAAGCCCGCGAGCCGATCCGCGCGATTTTCTCCGGCGTCACCATATGAGTATCCGGCGTCGTCTTCGGCGACACGTAATCGGAACCGGCGGCCTCGCCGATATCCGACATGTCATAGGGCGCCATCATGATCGCGTCAGCTTCGGCGAGCGCGTAGCTGATATCCGTGACCATGCGGCAGCGGATGCCGCGTTCGCCGAACAGCGCCAAGACGTCGCGCGGAATGTCGTAATAGGACGGCGGACAGAACACGATTTCACGCGGCGCCTCGTAGCGCAACAGATAAGCGAGCGAACGCACGGTCCGCCCGCGCGGATCGCCGCCGAAGGCGATGCTCTTGTCGCGGATGGTGCCGAGTCCGCGGCGCAGCGCGAAGATATCGATCAGCGCCTGGGTCGGATGCTCGTTCCAGCCGTCGCCGGCATTGATCACTGGCTTCAACGATTTCGCCGCCATGCGAGCGGCAGCACCACGCTCGTGATGGCGCACGACAATGGCGTCGCTGAAACGAGACACGACCGCAGCGCAATCCTCCAGCGTCTCGCCGGTCCTGACATTTGAGCGCGACGCCGACATGTCGTCGACGCCGATGGCGGTCGCGCCAAGCGCAGCCGTCGCCGCTTCAAAACCAATGCGGGTGCGCGTCGAGGCCTGAAAGAACAGGAGTGCCACCGCTTTGCCGACCGATTCCGGCGTGCGGGTGCGGCCCGCCTCGAAGGTCTCGGCGGCGCGGCAGTAAGCGTCGACATCGTTGCTGTCGATCGTCTCGGCGCTGAGCAGGTGGAATTTCGCTTGATCGCGCTCTTTGGAGACAACGCCCCGCCTCACCGTTGGAACGATGCGCGGCATATTTACGGGTACCGACGCCATTAGAATTTCCGGCAACACAAGCGCTAAATTCATTCAATATTAACCAGAATTGGACCGGGCTGCATAGCCGGGAAAAACACGCACAAGTCTCGGAAGATACGTCTCGAAATGAGACAAGTCGTGTGCGACAGTCGGGCGAAATCGTGCCGGGATTTGGCGCAACAACGGAGGCTCGACAGCCCTCATGGCCGTGACCGAAGACCCCAAAACACCAGAGCCCAAAGATCCCAGGATACTTCCGCCCGCGGAGACCCCGCCGACATTCGAACCCGCCATCCGCACCATCGCCATGCCGGCCGACACCAATCCGCATGGCGACATTTTCGGCGGCTGGCTGCTGTGTCAGATGGACCTCGCCGGCGCCACGGTCGCGACCCGGCGCGCCGGCGGCCGTGTCGTCACGATCGCCATCACCGCGATGGTCTTTCATCGCCCGGTCTGCGTCGGCGATGAAGTGTCGTGCTACGCCAGCGTCGCGAAGATCGGCAACACGTCGCTGACGATCAAGATCGAGAGTTGGGCGCGGCGCGCACGCGGCGCCGACACGGTGCCGATCAAAGTCACCGAAGGACTGTTTACATATGTCAAGGTCGATGCCGACGGCCGGCCGCAACCGATATCGCCGGTATAGCGGCATTCACGCAAAAACTAATTTCGCGGCGCGACCTTTGCCTCCGCAAGCTGGCCGTCCGTCAAGCCGGGCGGATCCCATTGCAGGCTGTGATAGTCGAAGCCGGCCACCAGCGTCGGCTTGATGATCGCGAAGTACGGCGACACGTCGAAGTCGCGCGGCGTATAGAGGCCGTAGGTGCGGATGTGATCGAGTTCGTCCTGCACAAACGGTGCCAAGATGTAGGTCTTGCCATTGATCGATGCTCGCTCCGGCAGGATCGGATAATGGATCGAGGCGAAGGCTTGCGCGATCAAGGTCGAGCAGATAGCGCGCGTCGGATCGCCGGCGCCGATCGACAGCATGCGGCGGCGAAACCAAACCGGTACAGGCGGATAAGGGAACAGATAGCGCGCCAGGTCGACGATGCGGCGGGAGTCATAAAGCGTGCCGATGCGCGCCAGCGCATAGTCGAGCACCTTCCGCGTGCTGTTCTCGTCAAGTCCCACCGGCCGGCAAATGCGGGTATGAAAATTCACATATTTCGACAGCGGGACGGTGGTGACGCCGGTATCGGCTTCCGCCTCGAGGAGCACGTTGGCCTCGCCGTTTGCCGCCACGTCGCCCGGCCGTTCGCCGACATAAAGCGCGGCGTGCGACCAGGTCGATTGCGTCAAATATTTGATGGTGGCGGACAGCCGGCTGTTGCCCTCGACCAGGAGGATATCGCCGGGCTTGAGCGCCTTGCGGAGCAGCTCCGGATCAGGCGCATAAAACGGTGCATAACGCCCGGTGGGCTGCGATATGTACTCTACAATCTTGTCGCTGAGGTATTTTTCGAGCCTGGCGAACATGGGCCGAATCCTGCGTGATCGAGCATGATGCCGAAAAGTGGTGGCCGGTTTTCGGATAAGATCATGCTCCAATGGAAAGCCAGACCTTGATCCGGGGCCAAGGTCTGTATCGGCTTGGCGGTCTAACCGTTTGATCACTATGTTTCGGCAAGGCCGGCCGGCCGCGGAATTGTGACCAAAAATGTAACATCTAGGCGCGAGGCTCTATAGTCTCTAAATGCGGTGAAGCCTACAGCCGGGGGAATGCACCATGCCCTCCACTTTTCGTCGGGATTGGATCACCAAACCCATCTTTCGGATGGCGCAACATGCGCTGCCGCGCCTCTCCGATACCGAGCGCGAGGCGATCGAAGCGGGCGATGTCTGGTGGGACGCCGATCTGTTTACCGGCAATCCCGACTGGAACAAGCTGCTTGCCTTCGCACCTGCGAAACTGTCGGAGGAGGAGCAGCAATTCCTCGACGGCCCGGTCGAAGAGCTGTGCCGCATGCTCAACGACTGGAAGATCAATTGGGAATGGCATGACCTGCCGCCGGAGGTCTGGGACTTTCTGAAGTCGCGGAAGTTCTTCGCGATGATCATCCCGAAGCAATATGGCGGCCTCGGCTTCTCCGCCTATGCGCATTCGGAAGTGATTCGCAAATTGTCGACGCGTTCGATCTGCGCCGCCTGCACGGCGATGGTGCCGAACTCGTTGGGGCCCGGTGAACTCCTCCTGCAATTCGGCACCAAGGCGCAACAGGATTACTGGCTGCCGCGGCTCGCGCGTGGCGAGGAGATTCCATGCTTCGGCCTGACCAGCCCGGAAGCCGGCTCCGATGCTGCCTCGATGATCGATACCGGCATCGTCTGCCGCGGCACTTATGATGGCGAAGAGGTGCTCGGCATCCGGCTGAATTGGCATAAGCGCTATATCACGCTCGGGCCGATCGCGACCGTGCTTGGTCTTGCCTTTAAGCTGCGCGATCCCGATCATCTGATCGGCGAGCGCGACGATATCGGCATCACGCTCGCGCTGGTGCCGACGCATCTTCCCGGCATCAGCATCGGGCGGCGTCATCTGCCGGCCATGCACGTGTTCCAGAACGGGCCAAACTGGGGGCACGACGTTTTCATCCCGATGGACAACGTCATCGGCGGTGTCGATCAGGTCGGCAAGGGCTGGAAGATGTTGATGAGCGCTCTGGCCGCCGGCCGCGGCATTTCGCTGCCGTCGTTGTCGGCGGCGGGCGCAGCCTTCTGCGCCAATATCACTGGCGCCTATGCGCGCATCCGCGAGCAATTCCACGTCGCGATTTCGAAGTTCGAGGCGGTGCAGGAGCGGCTCGGCCGCATTGCTGCGACTGCCTATCAGCTCGATGCGGCGCGGCGCATGACCTGTGCGGCGCTCGACGATGGGCATCATCCCGCGGTCGTCACCGCGATCATGAAATCGCAGGCGACCGATCGGATGCGCATCGCCGTCAACGACGCCATGGACGTGCATGGCGGCAAGGCCATCATCGAAGGGCCGCTGAATTATCTCGGCAGTCTTTATCGTGGCGTGCCGATCGCGATCACCGTCGAAGGCGCCAATATCGTCACTCGCGCGTTGATCCAATTCGGCCAAGGCGCGATCCGCTGCCATCCTTACCTGCTCAAGGAAATCAAGGCGCTGGAAGAGACCGACCGCGCGCTGGGGCTTGAAGCATTCGACGAAGCGTTCTGGGGCCATGTCGGCCACAGCCTCGCCAATGCCGGCCGTGCCATCGGCCGCGCCTGGACCGGCGGCGTGTTCGCGCCGGCGCCAGATGCCGGAGCGGCGACGCCGTTTTACAAACAGCTCAGCCGCCATGCCGCGGCCTTTGCGCTCGCCGTCGACCTGTCGCTATTGACGCTTGGCGGCGCGCTCAAGCGCAAGGAAATGATCTCCGCCCGCTTCGGCGACATTCTGTCCGAGCTTTATCTCGCCAGCGCCGCGCTCAAGCGCTGGAACGACGAAGGCCGCCAGCAAGACGATTTCCCGCTGCTGGACTATTGCCTGCAGTCGAGCCTCGCCACCATCGAGACGCGTTTCGACGAGCTCCTCGGCAATTTCCCGGTGCGGCCGGTAGCCTGGCTCCTGCGGTTGTGCATCCAGCCGTTCGGCCGGCGCCACCGTGGTCCGTCCGACCACGTCACCGACGCCTGTGCCGATCTGATCGCCACACCGTCGGCAGCGCGCGACCGGCTCACCGTCGATCTCTATCACCCGACCGAGATGGACGGCAGCAACGGCATTGCGCTGGTCGAGCACGCCTTCGCTTTGGTCGCGCAGGTACAGCCGATCCGCGACCGCATGCATGCCGCGCATGTTCGTGACATCGATCAGGCGGTCAAGCAGGGCACCATCAGCGCCGACGACGCGGCCAGGCTGCGAGCCGCAGCAGGAGCAGTCGCCGCTGCAGTGGCCGTCAATGATTTTGCGCCTGAAGAGCTCACCGGCCGCGGCGCGGCCAGCAAGGGATCAAAGGGAGAAGCGTCATCGCAAGCGACATCGCAAGCCCCGCCGGTGGCGGCGGAGTGACACACCGTCCGGTCTATATCGTCGACGGCAGCCGCACGCCTTTCATCAAGGCGCGCGGCCAGCCGGGTCCGTTCACGCCGGTCGATCTCGCCGTGCAATGCGGACGGCCGCTGTTGCTGCGCCAGCCGTTTGCACCGGACGCCTTCGACCAGGTCATTCTCGGCTGCGTCAATGTCATCGCCGATGAAATGAACCCGGCGCGCGTTGCCGCGCTCCGGCTCGGCATGGGCGAGGCGATGACGGCCTTCACCGTGCAGATCAATTGCGGCTCCGGCATGCAGTCGATCGACACCGCCTACCGCTACATCCAGGAAGGTGTCAGCGATCTCATCCTTGCCGGCGGCGCCGAAGCGCTGAGCCATGCGCCGCTCGTGTTCAATCGCAGCGCGGTCAAATGGTACGCGCGGATGTTCGCCGCCCGCGGCCTCGGCGCGAAGCTCTCGGCCTTTCTCGGCTTCCGCCCCTCGATGCTGACGCCGGTGATCGGGCTTGAACGCGGCCTCACCGATCCGATCACCGACCTCAATATGGGACAGACCGCGGAGCTCGTCGGGCATCTGTTCCACATCACCCGGCGCCAGGCCGACGAATATGCCGCCGAAAGCCAGCAGCGGCTCGCGGCGGCACAGAAGAACGGCTACCTCGCCGGCGAGGTCGAACCCGCCTTCGCGCGCGACGGCACTTTGTTCGATCACGATGACGGCGTGCGTCCCGACAGCACCGCCGACGCGCTGGCGAAGCTCAAGCCAGCCTTCGAAAGGCCCTGGGGCAAGGTCACCGCCGGCAACAGTTCGCAGATCACCGACGGCGCGTCCTGGGTGATCCTCGCCTCTGAAGACGCAGTAAAACAACACAACCTCGCGCCCAAGGCAGTGATCGTCGACAGCGAATGGTCGGCGCTCGATCCCTCCGTCATGGGACTGGGGCCGGTCTATTGCTCCAGCGCGATCCTCAAGCGCCATCAGCTCGCGCTGGACGATATCGAGCTGTGGGAATTGAACGAAGCCTTCGCCGCGCAAGTGCTCGGCTGCCTGGCCGCCTGGGAGGACGACGAATTCTGTCGCGACGCGCTCGGCCTCGACAGCGCGGCCGGCAAAATCCCGCGCGACCGGCTCAACGTCGACGGTGGCGCCATCGGCGTCGGCCATCCGGTCGGCGCCAGCGGCAACCGCATCGTGCTGCATCTCGTCAATGCCATGAAGCGGCTCGGCTATAAGCGCGGCATCGCCACCGAATGCATCGGCGGCGGCCAAGGCGGCGCGATGCTGATCGAAGCGATTTAGGGGCCAGCCATGAAGACCTCACCTGCCCCGAAACCGGCCATGGCCATTCTCGGCAAGCGCGACCTCGAGCTTGGGCCGTTTGCACTCGGCGAGCAGCCGGAATCCGGACCGTGGGCCAATTGGCGCCTGCGTAACGACGAAGACGGCATCGCTTGGCTTTTGTTCGATAAGAAGGATGCCAGCGCCAATACGCTGTCGGAGCCGGTCCTCACCGAGCTCAATGCGGTGCTGGACAAGATCGAACGTGATCGGCCGCGCGGCTTGGTCATCCGTTCGGGCAAGACCGGCGGCTTCATCGCCGGCGCCGACATCACGCAATTCGAGGGCGTCACCGAGGCCACGCAGATCGAAACGCTGCTGCGAGGCGGTCACGAGATACTCGACCGGCTCGACCGGCTGCCGCTGCCGACCATCGCGGTGATTCACGGCTATTGCCTCGGCGGCGGGCTCGAAGTCGCGCTCGCCTGCGATTATCGCCTCGCCATCGACGGCGCGAGCTTTGGCTTTCCCGAAGTCCTGCTCGGTTTGCATCCCGGCCTTGGCGGCACGTTCCGCCTGACGCAACTGATCAATCCGGTCAAGGCCATGACCATGATGCTGACCGGGCGGACCGAACGCGCCCGCGCCGCCAAGCGGCTCGGCCTCGTTAACACGGTGACGCAGGAGCGCCATGTGCGCGCCGCCGTGCGCTCGGCGATCGCGGGAGACTGGAAACCGGCGAAGCAGGATCTTCTTGGCAAGCTGATGAATCTCGGTCCGGCGCGCGGCTTTCTCGGCTCGAGGATGCGCGGCGAGGCCGAGAAGAAGGCGCCGCGCAAAAACTATCCGGCTCCTTCCGCCCTGATCGATCTGTGGGAAAAGCACGGCGGCGATCCGGATGCGATGCAGAAGGCGGAGATTTCATCTTTCGTCAATCTGCTCGTAACCCCTACCGCGCAGAATCTGGTTCGGGTGTTCTTCCTGCGCGAGAACCTGAAAAATCTCGCCGGCGGCAAATGGGACGGCAAGCGCGTTCATGTCATCGGCGCCGGCGCCATGGGCGGCGACATCGCGGCATGGTGCGCCTGGCACGGCTTCACCGTCAGCCTGGGCGACACCAAGCCGGAACCGATCGCAGGCGCGATCAAACGTGCCGCGGATCTTTACGGCAAGATCGGCCGCGACGACCGCCGCAAACTGCGCGACGCGCTCGACCGGCTGATCCCTGACCTCAAAGGCGAAGGCGTCGCCTCGGCGGACCTGATCATCGAGGCGGTGCCGGAAGTGCTCGATCTCAAGCGCAAGATCTTCGCCGGAATCGAGCCGAAGATGAAGCCCGACGCCATCCTCGCCACCAACACGTCGAGCATTCCGCTCGAACAATTGCGCGTAGGCCTGCCGAAGCCGGAACGCCTCGTCGGCATTCATTTCTTCAATCCGGTCTCGCGCATGCAGCTTGTCGAGGTTGTCAGCCACGACCAGGTGGCCGCCGACGTGCTGGCCGATGCCCGCGCCTTCCTGGGCCGAATCGATCGGCTTCCCGCGCCGGTCAAGAGCGCGCCGGGTTTTCTGGTCAATCGCGCGTTGACGCCTTATCTGCTCGAAGCTCTGGTGATGCTCGATTCCGGCGTCGCCAAGGAATCGATCGACAAGGCGGCGGAAAATTTCGGCATGCCGATGGGGCCCATCGAACTCGCCGACGAGGTCGGGCTCGATATCTGCCTGCACGTCGCCGAGATGCTCAAGACCAGCCTCAATCACGACATGCCCGCGCCGCCGCAATGGCTGCAGGACAAGGTCCGCAAGGGCGAGCTCGGCAAAAAGTCCGGCAAGGGACTCTATGTCTGGAAGGACGGCCATGCCGTGAAGGGCCATGACACGGCACCCGCGCCGGCCGACGCGATCGACCGGATGGTGCTGCCCATGCTCGACGTCTGCGTCACATGCCTGCGTGAGGGCATCATCGCCGACGAGAGGGTGGTCGACGGCGCAATGATCTTCGCCACCGGCTTTGCGCCGTTCCGCGGCGGACCGATGCACTATGCGCGCACGCGCGGCATCGCCGACATACGCGATACGCTCAAAGGCTTAGCGGAGAAATACGGGCCGCGCTTCCAACCCGATCCGGGCTGGGACAACCTGAAATGACGCAATCTGACATTCGGAAACGATTTTTGCCCTGAAATGATTCACACGTCATCGGCGCCGGCGACATTCGACGATCCGGCGCGGCTGGCCGACGCCATCGTCGAAAAAGTCGGCAAGACAATCGTCCTGGCCATGCCGCTTGGGCTCGGCAAGCCCAACCATGTCGCCAACGCGCTTTACGACAGGGCGGCCGCCGATCCATCGTTGAAGCTTACCATCTTCACCGCACTGACGCTCGAGCCGCCGCGGGCAAAGAACGAATTGGAGCGGCGCTTTCTCGATCCCATCGCGCAGCGCATCTTCGCCGGCTATCCGCCGCTGCGCTACGCAGCGGCCATCCACAAGGGCCAAGTCCCGCCGAATATAACGGTCAACGAATTCTTCTTCGAGGCCGGCCAATGGCTGGGCTCGCCCTATGCGCAGCAGCACTATATCTCCGCGAATTATACGCATGCGCTGCGCTATGTGCTCGATCGCGGGGTCAATGTCGTCGGCCAATTGGTGGCGCACCGTGCCGATGAAGCAACGCATCCTTACAGTCTCAGCTGTAATCCCGATCTGACGCTCGACCTCCTGCAGCTTCGCCGCAACGGCAAGGCCGACTTTTTGTTCTGCGGTCAGATCAACTCGGAACTGCCGTTCCTGCGTAATGACGCGGTGATCGCGGCCGACGAATTCGATTTTGTGCTCGACGGCCCAGGCACCGATTTCGCGTTGTTCGCGCCGCCGCGCGAGCCGGTTTCGCTGGCCGATTATGCCGCGGGGTTACGCGCGGCAAGCACCGTGCCCGACGGCGGCACCTTGCAGATCGGCATCGGTTCGCTGGGCGATGCCGTCGCGCAAGGCTTGGTGCTGCGGCAGAAGCAGAACGCCGCATTTTGCCAATTGCTGGAAAAGCTCGGCCACGACGTTCGGGCGAACCCGGACATTCGCACCGAACCGTTCGCGGCCGGCCTCTACGGCTGCTCGGAAATGTTCGTCGAAGGCCTGCTCGATCTCTATCGCGCCGGCATCCTCAAGCGCGAGGTCGACGGTGTGGTGCTGCATGGCGGCTTTTTCGTCGGATCGCGCGCCTTCTATCGCACCCTGCGCGAGATGCCGGCGGAGATCGCGGCAAAATTCTGTATGACGTCGATTTCGTTCGTCAACGAAATCTATGACGATCAAGCCAGGAAGCGCCGCGCCCGAGTCAAGGCCCGCTTCCTCAATGACGCCATGATGGCGACGTTGCTGGGGGACGTCATCTCCGACGGCCTGGAGGACGGCCGCATCGTCAGCGGCGTCGGCGGCCAATATAATTTCATAGCCCAGGGCTTCGCGCTCGACGGCGCGCGCTCGGCGATCCTGCTGCATTCAACGCGCACCGCCAAAGGCAAGACGCAGTCCAACATCCGCTGGCGCTACGGCCATGTCACGATCCCTCGCCACCTGCGTGACATGATCATTACGGAATACGGCATCGCCGATATCCGCGGCAAAACCGACCGCGACGTGATCGCGGCGATGCTTGCAATCACCGACTCCCGCTTCCAGGACGAATTGCTGCGCGAGGCCAAGGACGCCGGCAAGATCGAGCGCAGCTATGAATTATCTGCGACGGCGCGTGACAATACGCCGGATGCGATTGCGCGCGCTCTCAGACCCGCGGCCGACGCGGGCCTGTTGCCGTCTTTCCCCTTCGGTGGCGACTTCACCGAAATCGAACAGCGCCTCATTCCCGCGCTCGAGAAATTGAAATCGGCATCACCGTTAGGACTCTTGTCGTATGTCCTGCGCGGACTTGCGGGCAGCAGCGATTACGCCGACTGCCTGGAACGCATGGGCCTCGCTCGCCCGCTGGGTCTTGCGCCCTGGCTTTATGCCCGCCTTGTCCGCGGTGCGCTGCGCGCAACAACCTAGAGGGTGTACAGCACATTGCGCCGCAACATGCGCCTAGGGGATTTCCCTGAGGGCCAAAGCCTTACGACCCACCTTCTGGTTGATCTAGCGCAAGGCCCGTCGCCGGCCCGCGCCATACTTTCATCGGCGTCATTGAATTCCCCTCGTTGCCTCAACCAGGAGCAAACAAATGTCGCAGGACCAAACGAACGCCCATGCGGAGCAGATTTTTATTGTGTTCTTCCGCCTTACCATGGGCTGGACCTTTCTCTGGGCCGGCATCCACCATTTCGGTGATGCCAACTTCGTTCTCGGCTTCTTGAGCCATGTGAAAACCTTTCATGACGTCTATGCGCCGTTCACCAATCCGGCGATTGTCCCGATCCTGACTTTCCTTGTCGAATACGGCCATCTGGCGATCGGCCTGTCGCTCATCTCCGGCCTTCTGGTCCGCGTCAGCGCGCCGTTCGCGGTCATGTTGATGCTGCTCTATTGGACCGCGCATATGGACTTTCCGTTTATCGAGAACGTCAACAACTATCTGATCGATTATCACATCGTCTATGCGGGCGTGCTGGTCTATCTGATCGTCAAGCGCGCCGGCCATGTCTTCGGCCTCGACGGTCTCGTGAGCCGGCTCGCCGCCGTGCAGCACAGCCCGATGCTGCGTTGGGCCGTGGCGTAGCCAGCGTTGGCCCAGAGATCAGCCGGGCCGTCGCATGCCTTAAGACGATGGACGGCTAAAGCCGGGCAATGTGGGCGACATTGACCCGGCGTCCGGTGCGGCCCCTCCGCCGCACCGGACCGATGCTTCTCCGCCATCAAATCCAAATACTGCTCACGTCACCTGGCCGAGCGAAACGGCCCAGCCAAGCGGTTTTGCCATGACCGATACCTTCATGCCCGCCCTGATGCCGCGAGCCGGTGCGCCAACCACGGGATCTTCCCAGATCCAGCAGCGCCGCGGCTCAAGGCGTGTTGCCGCCGATGTCGCGAGAGGGACCGGCGAGATCCCCGATTATCTGCGCCGCTATTATTGGTGGACTTACATTCATCCCCGTGCGGTCAAATTCTTTGAGCGTCAGTGGCTGGTCAACGCAATCTTGTGGGGCAATTATCCGCGGCTGCGGGACGCCGCTCTGGCAAGCTTGGGCGATGCGCTTTCTGGCACCACGTTGCAGGTGGCCTGCGCCTATGGCGATCTCACCACGCGGCTGACGCGGCGAGTGGCGGCTGCAAATGGTACGCTGGACGTGGTCGACGTGTTGCCGATCCAGCTGCAAAATCTCGGCAACAAGCTGCCGCCAGGCGACCCGGTCCGGCTATTGGCCATGAACGCGGCGGACCTCAAACTGCCGGGTTGCAGCTATGACCGGGCATTGGTCTTCTTTCTGCTGCACGAACAGCCGGCCGCTGTGCGCCGCCGCACCTTGCAGGAGGTGTTGCGGGTCGTGAAACCCGGCGGTCGGATCGTCATCGTGGATTACGCGCTGCCGCGCTGGTGGCATCCCGCGCGCTACGTCTGGCGCATGGTGCTTGCCGCGCTCGAACCCTTTGCGCTCGACCTTTGGCGCAACGACATCGCCGCCTGGATGCCCACGGCCGGATGGCGCCCGGCACAGGTGCGGCGCTTCTTCGGCGGCCTTTACGAGATGACGACATTTACTCGCGACGACGCGGTGACGGCCAAGAGCGTGGCGGACGGCAGATGCTAGGCAGCACGCCGGATCCCTTGCCGATCTTTTTGGCCGGGCGACCGTTCTTCGCGCCGGGAGAAATCCCTGGTCCAGTGGTCGACCCAGGCCAGGACGACGGCAAACAAGAGGAACGCGGCGACAATCGCGCTCAAGGCGATTATGCTACCCAGCGGCATGGCAATCTCCCTTTTCCAATTGACGCGTTCGAGGGATTTGTTCCGTCATTTGGACCTCGCCGCTTTGACGTGAATCAAAAGCGGCCGATTTCAGGAATCGTCCGGTATCGCGCGAAATGAGGCGAAGCGGCGCCGGCAGCGGCACAAATCGGCAGCGCAATCGAAGGGGATCCTGCAATGGCCTCTTATCCTGGAGAATGGGAGCATCGCTTTACACTGTCGGACGGCGCAACGGTGTTCGTGCGTCCGATTCGGCCCGAAGACGAGCAGCTCTACGGCCGCTTCATGGCCGCGGAGTCGCAACAGGATCTGCGCTGGCGCTTCTTCGCTCCGGTCAAGGAACTCGATCCCGCGCTGATCACGCGGCTGACCCATGTCGATTATGAGAGCGCCATGGCCTTTATCGCGCTCGACGAGTCGACCGGCGACATGCTCGGCGTGGCGCGGCTGCATCAGACCAAACCGAATGAGAGCGGCGAATATGCCGTGATCGTCCGCTCGGACCTCAAGAGCCACGGGCTCGGCTGGCACTTGATGCAGATGCTGATCGATTATGCCCGCAAGCGTGGCCTACGCTCCATCCAGGGGCGAGTGATGCACGACAATACGACGATGCTCGACATGTGCGCGGAGCTGGGTTTCGAATGCCACGGCGACCCGGACGAGCCTTATGTCTGCAATGTGAAGCTGAAACTCTAGACGGTGACCAAATCTCTTGAATCGAATCAGGTCTGGATTTTCGCTGGCGCGTGATCTTTCCCGAAAGCCGGTCTCTACGTTCTGGATCATGCTCCGGCTATTTCTCGATGTCGTCGTCGGGCAGAATACGGACCGCAGCGCCGTCGAGATCATCGTATTGGCCGCTCTTGAGCGTCCACATGAAGGCGATGAGCCCGGTCAGGCCGAGCAACAGCGCCGCCGGCACCAAGTAGACGAGCACATTCATCGGGCAAGCTCCCAACCGCTTTTCATGTTGCCCTCCCGATCGGCTTTCAGGTCGACCTTCACGTCGCCGCGCGATAGCAGCGCCGATCCGACACGTTTGGTCGGTTCCAGGGCCGCTGCCTTGCTGGACGCATGCCACGCAAACCGTGCGCGCAGCGCATTCAGCGTCACCAGAATCGACGAGCCTGACATAGCCAGGGCCGCGATCAGCGGAGTGACGAAGCCGAACATCGCGATCGGCACCGCAACGGCGTTGTAGATCACTGCCAGCATGAGATTTTGCCGCATCAGCGCGCGCCCCTGCCGCGCTATGGCGACAGCGTTGAGCACCGGCATCAGACGATCGCCAAGGAACAGCGCGTCGGCCTGCGCCTGGGTGAGATGCGACGCCGTGATCGGCGACAGCGAGGCATGCGCCGCGGCGAGGGCCGGCGCGTCATTAAGTCCGTCGCCCACCATCAGCACACGGCGGCCCTGCGCCTTCAATTGCTCGATGACGCCAATCTTCTCGGCCGGCATCAGTCCCGCCATCCATCGCGACACATCAAGCCGCCGCGCGATCGGCTCGACCGCTTCCGGCCGGTCGCCCGACAATATCAAAACGTCGAGCCCGCGGGCGCGAATCTGCGCGATGACGGTCTTGGCATCCGGCCGCAATGTCTGGCGGATCGGAATGGCCGCGGTGCGGCCGGCATGGCTGAAGAAGATAAGCGAGGCATCGGGATCCCGCGCCGCGGCTGTTACGTCGCCGCCAAGACCGCAAAACGATCTGCTGCCGAGATAAGCCTCGCGGCCGTCGACCACGGCGCGCACGCCGCAGCCGGGCTCCTCCACCGTGCCCGGATAAGGCGCAGCCTCGTGCGCCGCGCCGGCGAGGGCGACCGCCAAGGGATGACGGCTGGACAGGGCGAGACGCGCGGCGCGTTGCAGAATATCAGGATCAATGCCCGACACATCCGCTTCGGGATCCGGCAAGGTCAACGTGCCGGTCTTGTCGAAGACAACGGTGTCGACTTCGGCGAGCCGTTCGATCGCGTCGCCACTGTTGAGGATGACGCCGGACCGGAACAATTGACCGGCCGCGACGACCTGCACTGCAGGAATGGCGAGCGCGATGGCGCAGGGACAAGTGACGATGAGAACGGCGATGGCGATGACGATCGCATCGTGCAAGGACGCGCCGGCCATCAGCCAGCCCATGGCGGTGAGGGCTGCGGTTGCATGCACGACCGTCGCATAAAGCCGCGCCGCGCGATCGGCGAGGCGCACGGTCTTCGATTTCCCTGCCGTCGCCTTCTGCAAGAGCCGCTCGACTTCATCGACCAAAGTGCCGGCGCCGGCGGCGGCGACGCGCATGGTCAATGCGCCGGAGCAATTGACGCTGCCGGTGTAGATCATGGCGCCGGGCCCGACGGCGCGCGGCACCGTCTCGCCGGTCACGAGACTCTCGTCGGCTTCTGAGGTGCCCTCGATGATGCAGCCGTCGGCCGGGATGAGTTCACCCGGCCGCACCAGCACGCGGTCGCCGGGCTGCAGCGCCGAGGTCGGCACCTGCATAACCCCATTGGCGCCGAGACGATGTGCAAACTCAGCCTTCAGGGACGCCAGATTGCCGGCGAAAAGTCTGGTCTTGCGCCGCATCGCCAGATCGAGATAGCGGCCGCAAAGCAGAAAGAACAGAAGCATCAGCGCCGAATCGAAATAGGCG